>Ga0302320_10000169_pt1 | contig 142439 bp, 100 predicted proteins | sample Bog_T0_3_FD_202130 | JGI IMG/M metagenome (GOLD analysis project Ga0302320, IMG submission 202130) | Peat permafrost microbial communities from Stordalen Mire near Abisko, Sweden - Bog_T0_3 | ecosystem: Environmental > Terrestrial > Soil > Wetlands > Peat | place: Sweden: Abisko, Stordalen... | reverse complement strand
GGCAAGCCAAAACAAAACTTGCCCGAACCGGCACCGGCGCGGTAAAACAACTTCATGTCCTGGCCGCGGCTTCGTTGGCCGGTTTTGAAGTGATCACAGATGGCCGGTTTTGCGGTGATCACCGAGGTGGATGCTGGCCTATGGACCACGTCACGAAGGCAGTCCGGTCCAAGATCATGGCGGCTGTTCGCTCGCGCGGCAACACCACGACTGAGCTGCCCCTTGGAAGACTCCTGTGGGCGGCGGGTGTCCGCGGCTATCGTAAGCACTGGCCGGTGACTGGGAAACCGGACTTCGCATGGCCCGGCCGGAAGCTGGCGGTATTCGTGGACGGCTGCTTTTGGCATGGCTGCTCATGCAAGTATCTCCCACGCACGAATACCGAATTCTGGCGCCAAAAGATCGAGACGAACAAGCACCGCGACAAGCGCGTGGCCCAATCCCTGCGACGTGACGGGTGGACCGTTCTTCGGATCAAGGAGTGTGCCGTTCGGAAGCCCGCGACGCTGGCGCGAATTGTGAGGGCGCTCGGCTTCCCCAATGAGGTAACCCAAGCCATGCTACGTTAGCGCCCCCTACAGCTTAAACTCGGCCCGGACTAGTTCGTCTTCCATGGAGTGTTTCAGCGAGAAGCCTAGCTTCTCGAACACGCGGAGCATGTCGCGGTTGTCGGGCAGGATATTGGCGGTGAGGGATGGGACCTTGTCATCGGCGGCGACGATCAGCAGGCGCGCCATCAGCTCCTTGCCCAGGCCGCGGCCGTGCCACTGGTCGCTCACCACAACGGCAACCTCGGCGCCTTCCGCGCCGTGGATCTTGGTCAAGCGGCTCACGCCCAGGATTTCCTGGTCGCCAGTCTCCGGGTTGCGGCGCTCGGCCACCAGCGCCATTTCGCGGTCGTAATCGATGAAGCAGGTGCGCATCAGGCGGTCGTGCTTGGTGCGCTGCTCGAGATTCATCATATGGAAGAACCGCAGGTAGACGCTGCGCTCGGAGAGCGTCTGGTGAAAGCGCACCATGGCCGGCTCATCCTCCGGCCGGATGGGCCGGATGGTCACCACGTTGCCGTCTTTGAGAGTGAACTGCCCCACGTAGCGCGTGGGATAGGGGCGAATGGCCATCTTGGGGATTTGATCGAGCGTCACTTCGGGGCCATACACGACCACACGGGCGTCAAGCGCCATGAGGCCATCGGGCGAAGCCAGCAGCGGGTTGATGTCGATCTCCTTGATCCAGCGCTGCTCGGCGACGAGCGTGCTGAAGCGAACCATCAACAACTCGAGCGCCGCCAGATCCACCGGCTTGCGTCCACGGACGCCCTTGAGCGCCTTGTAGATTTTGGTCTGCTCCATCATGCGGCGCGCCAGCGTGGTGTTGAGCGGCGGCAGCGCCAGCGAGCGGTCTTTGAACACTTCCACCAGTTGGCCGCCGGTGCCGAACAGCAGCACCGGTCCGAACTGGGGATCGAGGCTGGAGCCGATGATCAGCTCATAGGCATCCTTGAGCCGGACCATGGGCTGTACGGTGACGCCCTGAAAATGCTCCGCGCCGGCCTTTTCGGACACCGAGGTCTGAATTGCCGCGAAGGCATTCTCGACGGCCTGGGCGTTGCCCAAATTAAGCTGCACGCCGCCGACATCGGTCTTGTGGGTGATGGTTTCCGAGTACAGTTTGAGCACCACCGGATAGCCGATCCGGACGGCGGCCTGGACGGCGGCGGCGGCATCGGCGGCAATGATGGTGGCGGCGGTGGGGATGCCATAAGCCGCCAACACTTGCTTGGATTCGGATTCGGTCAAGATGGTGCGGCCGTGGTCGCGCGATGTCTGGACGATTTGGGCGACCAGCGCGCGATCGGGAGTCCAATCCGGCGAATCCTCGGCCAAGGCCGGCGTTTCGTACAGGCCGCGCAGGTTGTAGCTGTATTGCCACATGTAGTTGAAGGCGCGCGCGGCGGTATCGGGATAAGGGAAGGTGGGGATGTTGGCGCGGTTCAGAATGGCCTCGCCCGCGGCCACATCCACGCCGCCCATCCAGCTTGCCAGCAGCGGCTTGCCCTCCTGCTTGGCGAGCGGTTTCAGCTCCTCGGCGATCTGCGTGGGATCGGTCATGGCCTGCGGCGTCAGGATCACCAGCATGCCGTCGGAATTCGGATCTTTGGCGGCGATCTCGAGGGCTTTGGCGTAACGCTCGGGGGAGGCGTCGCCGATGATGTCGACCGGGTTGGCGTGGCTCCAGGTGGCGGGCAGGACGGCGTTAAACGCATCGATCGCTTCCGGGGAAAGCTCGGCCAGCTCGCCGCCGCCCATAATCAGAGCGTCAGTGGCCAACACGCCCGGACCGCCGGCGTTGGTGACGATGGTCAGCCGGGGCCCCTGCGGCCGGGGCTGCTTCGACAACACCTCGGCCATGTAAAAGAGATCGGCGATATTGGCGACGCGCAGCACACCGCAGCGCCGGAACGCAGCCTCCAGCACTTCGTCGGAACCGGTGAGCGCGCCGGTGTGGGAAGCCGCCGCCTTGGCCGCGGCCGCGCTGCGCCCCGGCTTGATGATGATGATCGGCTTGTTCAACGCCACTTCGCGGGCGGCGGAAATGAAGGATCGCGCGTTGCCGATCGACTCCATATAGCAGACGATGGACTTGGTTCTCGGATCGTTGCCCAGGTGATAGATCAGGTCGCCCCATCCGACGTCCACCATCGAGCCGACCGAAACGAAGGCGCTGAAGCCCACCATTTCCTTGAGGCTCCAATCCAGCACCGCGGTGCACAACGCGCCACTCTGGCTGATGAAGCCGACCGAACCGGGGCGCGCGATGGTGGTGGCGAAAGTGGCGTTCATGCCGGTAAGCGGGGCCATCACGCCCAGGCAATTGGGACCGATGACGCGGATGCCGGCCGCCTGCGCCGCGGCCAGAAGCTGCTGTTCGAGCGCCGCGCCTTCGGGGCCAATCTCCTTGAAGCCGGCCGAAATCACAATCGCGCCGCGCACGCCGTTTTCGCCGCACTCCGCGATCAAGCCCGGAATCGAAGGCGGCGGCGTCACGATCACGGCCAGGTCGACATCCTCCGGGATGTCCGAGACGGACTTGTAGGCCTTCACGCCCAACACGCTGGGCCGCTTCGGATTCACCGGGTAAACCGTGCCGCCGAAGGGCGACGTAACCAGGTTCCACAACAGCGTCCGGCCCACCGAGTTGGCGGTCTCCGTGGCACCAATCACGGCCACCGTCTTGGGGGAGAAGAACACCTCCAGCGGTTGATTCACCGGACTCTGTTTCTTCTTGCGTGTGTTCTTATTGGTGGCTTGCATGTTCGTCGCTCTCCGCCTGCGACCCGAAGGCGGCGCGATTGAGCGCGTCCACCACGTCGGAAATGTGCAGGCCGTTCTTGCGCGCCACCGTCTCGATAGAGCAGTCGTCGCAGGTGTCGCGGAAATGGAGGTTATCGAAGACGGGTGTGGTTGCCGGGTGGCGTTGTTTCACGTCACGGATGATCATATCGCGGCGGATCAGTTGATCGAATCGGAACATAGGTGTGAGGACTGATTGTACTGCACCCCTGCTTCCAAAGGAAACCCCTATGGCATCAACAAATTGTGAAGCTTCCGGACAACGGATTGGGTGAAATACCCCAGCGCGAGGGCAGGAGGCCTGAGACCAGCGCAGACGGGGACGGCAGGGCCGCTCCGAATTGCCGAATGCACGACTCCGAGGCCAGCAGGGCAGACCACTGCCGGGCTGTCTTGCCTCATTAAGTCTCTAAGTGAAAACGATTGTTTGATTATAGATATCGACGGTAAGTGGCGCACCTACCGAATCAAGCTGGCGGAACAATCCGCGAGGCGCTAAGTCGATGCTGAGGCGGCGGCTGCAGCCAGTTCGGAGTTGGTCGTGGTCCAGATGCCTTTGATGCTGTGGCCCGCGCCAATGAAAAGCATGGCCGAAGCAAGCGCCACAAACGCCAGCAGCAGCGTGTACTCGATCAGATCCTGACCGGCGTCCTCCGATAAAAACGTCCTAATCGGGTTCACCATGGAACTAAAGTACCCCCCTGCCGCCGCGAATACAATCCTTCACCAGTACTGTCTTGGGCAGTACCGGTACTGAGCAGCGCGGCTCACCCTTTCAGCCGCTTGGCCACATCCTCGCGAAAGCGTTCGATGAAGGAGAGGACGTAGGCGGCGATGGGGAGGGTGGGATCGTCGATCAGGGGGGTAAGATCCATGGCGAAGTTGAGCGCGGATTCCTGGTCGGTCGAGTGCGAGGCGAAGTAGGTAGCGTGGGCTAGGCGGCGACCGGCGGTGGCGAGGTCATAGCGTTTGCCGCCGGAGACTTGGGAATCGAAAACGCCTACCAGGGCGGCGGCGATGTTGGAGCGGGCGGAGACCGGGAGCGGACGCTTGTCCTGGTCGGGCAGCCAATCGAGATCACGCCACACTTCGCAGCCATAGACCGCGCGCGGGCGGGTCTCCTCGCGCACCGAGCGCAGAGCCGCGATGGCGCGCAAGGCGACGGCTACATGCGTGTCGTGCTTGTCGGCCAGGTTATGCAGGTACACCACTTGCGGCCTGGCGGCGCGGAGGATGGCGCACAGGTCGCCGGCCAGCGGCCCGGCCGGGTTTTTGACCTGGCCGCTCGAGTAGCCAAGCTGGATCTGGCAGGCGTAATCGCCGACGAAGGCGGCTTTGCGCTGCTCCTGGATGCGCACCCGCTGCATCTCCTCATCGCTCAAATCGGCGTAGATGCCGGAGCGCGGGCTGCCGGCGCCGTTGGTCGCCACCACGCCGGTAAACCATCGGTCCACGATCCCGAAACACTCGGCGATACCGTGGTAGGCCATGATTTCGATATCGTCCTGGTGCGCGGCAATCGACAGGTGGGTGGTGCGGGTCAGCGCCTCGGCGGGCGGCAGACGATCGGGAACGAACACGTCAACGTGGGGATTGTCAGGAAACATTGGGGACCTCCTTGAGTGGGATGGCGGGAAGGCTGGCGGCGATGGCTTGGCCATGGCGCTTCTCCTGCTCGCCCGGGATTTGGAAGCGGATGCGTTCGGCAAGATCTTGAAACTCGGCTGTTCGGGCGGCGTTCGGAAAGTTCGCTGGGCAGCCAGGAGCAGAGGAAAGCGCGGTGGCTTCCGGGTAGTTTACTACTTCCATAGCGAAGCGTTTCCTGTGTTCCTGTTAATAGTCTACTCGAAAAGTCAGAAAGCCAACCTCACGAAGGCCGAACGCAATGAGCTCAAGACGCTCGTGCCTTTGTTGGTGAAGAACTATAGCAAAGGTAGGAAGAAACGAAAAACCGGACTACAGCAAAGAGGGCAGCCGACCAGCGCAGCGTGGGTCAGGAGATCATAACCAGTTTGAAGGAGGCGGTCGCCTGGGCCGGTGGTGAAGATATCCCGGTGCGGGTGACCACCGTTCGGGTTCCAACGACTGATGTACGTGCGTTGCGGCGGCGCCTCGGTCTGAGCCAGTCGGAGTTTGCCGCGAGGTTCGGTTTCCAAGCCGCGACACTGAAGAACTGGGAACAAGGCCGAACGCGGCCCGATGGCCCGGCGCGGGTACTCTTGGCTGTGATCGCACGTCACCCCAAGGCTGTTGAAGACGCTCTCCAAAAGGCAGGGTGAAAAAATTGGTCGGGGCGGGGCGATTTGAACGCCCGACCCCCTGCGCCCAAGGCAGGTGCGCTACCAGGCTGCGCTACGCCCCGACATTCTACTTATCTGATTCTAAATTACTTCCACGAGCAATGCAACGACCTCTCACGTCAACCGTGCCAAAACCGTGCCAAAACCCCAAGCTGGGCGGGAGACCGTGCCAAAACGCCAGAGTCAGCAATATCAGTGAGTTGCGATCGGAGAGACCGGAGAGCAAACCTCGTCAAAACAGAGCTTGGTAGGGCAACTGGACTTTTACGCTGGCCTGACTGGTGCCAAAGCTCATGATTCCATTGGTCATCAATCACTTGATGAGCACCTGCTTTCGGGGGCGCTCAAGATCCGGCGACCCGGAAGGTTCCACCAACCTGGCCCGCGCCTTCCGTGAACCGCGTCCGATACAATGTGATTTCAAGAGCTGCGGGGCTGAAGACACCGGCGCCTTAATTGCTGAAGACGCCTTAATTAATGAAGGACGGTCGGCGTCGTGTTCCACTTTGTTCAAGCAGTCGCATGAGGCAGTTTCACAGACGTCTAAGCGGGAGCAATCGGGTTGGTAAAATGCCAGCTTCTCCTGGCCCCCCTTTGTTTTCTGTCATTTAGACCGTGTGCTGTCTCCCTTGCTGTCCGCTAAGATGCGGCTCGCAGGAGAGATAATGTGTCGCGAGTCAACATCGTCAAACGCATCAAATCTGATGGCCGATGGAAGATGCTTTCCATCCCCCGAAATCCCAAAGGCAACTACGATTGGAACGCTCTTCCCGGCGGCCGCTACTACGTCGAGTGATACCTCGGCGGGACGCGGCGCCGTGCAAGTGCCGGCGTAACCACGGCCCAGGCGTTGGAGGCGCAGCGGCGCAAGCGCCACGAGCTGGAAGGCCGCAAACTCGGCGTACCCGGCTTTGAAACGGCCGGCGAAGCAACCAAGAAACAGCCGCTCCATGTCGCCATCACCAAAATACCTGGAGCAGATTGACACGCTAAAAAAGCCGAATACCCATCGCAAATACGAAGCTGTGCTCAACCGCTTCGGTGAGTTCTTCCGCGATATCACTTCGATCGACGCGATCTCCGGTGACGATCTGACGCGTTTCGTCGTGGCGCTGAAGCGGGATCACAAGTTGGGCGCCAATACGGTCCTTCACAACGCCGTAATCGTCGCGCAATTCCTCAAGCGTCATGGAAGGGGCGGCATCACTCGTGAGTTGCAGTTGCCGGAGCGGATCACGTTTCTTCCCAAGGAATATCGTGAAGAGGATCTCGGTCGGTTCTTTGAAGCCATTTTCGATTCGGAGCGTGTCTTGTTCTCCACGTTCCTGCTGACCGGATTCCGCGAGCAGGAAGTGATGTATCTGTTCTGGAGCGACATCAATCTTCAGTTGCAGACCGTGCGCGTAACCGCCAAGCCGGAACTTGGGTTCTATCCCAAGCGCTGCGAGGAGCGTCAAATCCCTGCCTCCGCCGAACTCATCGCCGAGCTTGAGAAGCACACCAGGCGGCCAAACTGCCAGTTCGTATTTCCCTCGCCTACCGGAAATCGGGAGCAGCACATGCTTGATCGCTGTAAGGCCGTCGCGAAGCGTGCCGGCCTCGATTCCGCGAAGTTCGATCTAAAGACCTTTCGTTCCACTTACGCGACCCGCATGCTTCGACAGGGCTTCGACGTTCGCACGGTGCAACATTGGATGGGGCACACGTCGCTCGAAACGACAATGCGCTATCTGGTGCCGGCGACCGACGTTCACGGCAGGTTGGATCTGGTAAAGATCCCCACGGTGGCGAAGACGAGCCCGGCGTCGCGAAAAGCTTCGGCACGTGAGACAGGTTCCCCCCGAAAAGGACGCCCTTTACGGTCGCCTGTTGGGGCGGTATCAGATGCGTTAGGTGCGAAGACCGTCTTATGACGGCTTCGGAAGCGGGCGTGCGGTGAACGAGCCGTGCCTTGAGATAATGACTGAAGGGCCATGCTGATCACGTTCGAACTGCCGGAAGACATCGCACAGGACTGGAAACGAAGTGGACGGATCTGCCTCGCGCGGCGCTTGAAAGCCTGGCGCTCGAAGCATACCGGTCCCGCGCCATTACGGCCGCTCAGCTTCGCAGGCTGCTTGGTTTCGAAACCCACATGCAGACGGATGCGTTCTTGAAGGAGCACGAGGTCTACGACTTCACCGTGGCGGACTTTAAGCAGGACTGCGAGACGCTCCGTCAGGTTCGGATGAGGGAAGCTTAGCGATGAGTCGGCCCGCGTTGCGTAATAGTGCCGAAGCAAAATGCAATGGCGGTTGATCGGGCGATCCTCTGCTGATCATTGGCTGGTGATCGGATTTTGCCGGGCAAGACAGCTAATATGGGTGGGATTGGTCAGGCCGTCCTTCCGTTTTTACGAGCCCACAAGCCAGCGGTTCAGGAGGTACTGAACCGAGTCCTCAATGATTTGCGTGCCTTCGAACTCGATCCTCGCAGGAGCAAGTGCAAGTGGCGGATCTCCTGGTCGATACGAAGGATGTCATTCCCGTTTGCTCGCTCTTGGTTCAGGCCAGGACGCGTTCGTCCTTGTTGTCGGCTCGGCGCAGCTCTGAAAGGGATCGCCACGACCGTTTCAGAAAGGGAGTGGGCCGGGTAACGGCTCACGTAAGCATGGGCCTCCCGCAGGCCGATCTCCGTGGTGCCGGGATAACGTTGGAGCAGAAGTGGGCTGAATGGAATTGTTCCAGGCGAGGTCGATCAGTTCTTCGTGGGTAAATGTCGCATAACCAAACGCCAGGTGCGGCGCCGCCACGACCATCGTCAGAAGCAGAACCGTGATCGAAGAACCCTACAATTTGAGGCCATTACTGTTCGCCGGGCGGTCCGTGCTGGAAGGAGGTTTGTGTCTCATGCCGCTTCGCTGCTTTCCAGCTTTACGAGCTTGGCCAGGCGACGTCGATGACGCTCGGCGCCACTAAATCGTGCATGGAGAAATGTTCTGACCAACTCCCAAGCAAAGGTGTTCGCGACCACGCGGCCGCCCAGGCAGATTACGTTCATGTCGTCGTCTTCGACTCCCTGGCGCGCCGAAAAATGCTCGTGGATCAGACACGCCCGCACGCCCGGCACCTTGTTGGCGGCGATGCAAGCACCAACGCCGCTTCCGCAGATAGCCACACCGCGATCCACTTCGCCGCGAGTCACGGCTCGGGCCAACGGCACAACGAAATCGGGATAATCATCGTCCGGCTTCGGCTGTTTGTCGCCAAAGTCAACCATTTCATAGTGAGCTTCACGCAACATCCTGGAAATGTATTCCTTGAGCTCAAACCCGCCATGATCGGCCGCGACACCGATGCGTTTGGGCGTGCCTGGCAGCACTGTCCGCGGATCAGGCATTTCTTTTTTCCAGCAAGGCCAATGCTCGCTTGCAGACGTTCGCAACCGTAAACCCGTATTCGCGCATCAACACCGTTGCGGGGGCGGAGGCGCCGAAATGGTCGAGTCGCCGATGTAACGGTGGCATCCCTGCGTCGCCCCCGCTTCCACGGCCAGCCGCGCGCGGACCACAGGCGGAAATACCGAGCGGCGATATTCCTCCGATTGCGCGTCGAACAGCTCCCAACTGGGCATGGAAACGAGGCGGGCCTGAACGTTCCGCTTTTCCAACTCCCGCTGCGCTTCGACGATCAGACTCACTTCTGAACCGGTGGCGATCAAAATAATCCCGGGATGGCCGCTCGCCGCCTCGGCCAGGATATAGGCCCCGCGTTTCAGCCCCGCGGCGGAGGCATAATGGCTACGGTCCAGGGTCGGCACATCTTGGCGGGTCAGGATCAACGCGACTGGACGGTCTCGCGACTCCACAGCGACGCGCCAGGCGTACGCCGTTTCGTTGACATCGCAGGGACGGATCACGACCAGGCCTGGAATCGCCCGCAGGTTGGCGAGTTGTTCCACCGGCTGATGCGTAGTCCCGTCTTCGCCCAGTGCGATGCTGTCGTGGGTGAACACATAGATCACCTGCTGCTTCATCATGGCCGCTAGCCTCATGGGCGGGCGCATGTAATCGGAGAAGATCAGGAACGTTGAGCCGTACGGGATGTAACCGCCGTGGACGGCCATGCCGTTCAGGATCGAGCCCATGCCATGTTCGCGAATGCCGAAGTGCAAGTTGCGCCCGGCGTCACTCCAGCCGCCGCCACTCGATCCTTGAGTGTCTCCCAAGGATCGATCGGGAGATTCAAAATCACCCGCACCCTTCAGTTCGGTGTACGTCGAGGGATCCAAATCCGCCGAACCGCCCATCAGCGACGGAAGTTTGGGCGCGATTGCGTTCATCACTTTTCCGGAAGCCACGCGGGTTTTCATTCCCTTCGGGTCCGCCGGGAAAACCGGGATGTCCGCATCCCAACCGGCGGGTAATTCGCCGCGCATGCGTTCTTCAAACTCCCGGGCCAACTCAGGATGTACCTTGGCATAGCGGGAGAATCGATCCCGCCACTCCGACTCCGCCTGCCGGCCACGCGGCACGGCCTCGCGAAAATGGGCGAGAGCTTCGGGCGGGATATCGAAGAGGGGATCTATGGGCCAACCCAGGTTCTGCTTGGTCAGCTTAACCTCTTCTACGCCCAGCGGCGAGCCGTGCGCTTCAAACGTGTCCTGCTTGTCCGGGGAACCGAAGCCCAGGTGCGTGCGAATGAGAATCAGCGAAGGGCGCTTCGTTTCGCTCCGCGCCGCCCGCAGGGCCAGGTCGATCGCCTCCACATCGTTTCCGTCTTCCACCGATTGCGTATGCCAACCATACGCCTCGAAGCGCCGCGCGTGATCTTCGTTAGAGGCGATGTTTGTACCTGCGGAGAGCGTCACATGGTTGTTATCGAAGAGGTAAATCAGCTTGCCGAGTTCCAATTGCCCGGCAAGCGACGCCGCCTCGGACGACACCCCCTCCATCAGATCTCCGTCGCTGACCAGCCCGTAGGTGAAATGATCGACGATCTCGAAGTGCGGCCGGTTATAACGCGCCGCCAAATGAGCTTCCGCGATCGCCATGCCCACGCCGTTGCCGAAGCCCTGTCCGAGCGGGCCCGTGGTGGTTTCCACGCCCGGTGTCAGGCCGCGCTCCGGATGACCGGGCGTCATGCTGCCCCATTGGCGGAATCGTTTGATCTGGTCGAGAGGCAGGTCATAGCCAGTGAGGTGCAGCAAGCTGTACAGAAGCGCCGAACCGTGGCCAGCCGACAGGACGAAACGGTCCCGATTGAACCATTGCGGATCGGTGGGGTTATGCCGGAGAAACCGCGTCCACAAGACATAGGCCATGGGTGCGGCCCCCAGGGGCAGACCCGGGTGGCCGCTATCGGCTTTTTGCACTGCATCAACCGACAGGAAGCGAATCGTGTTGATCGCCAGTTGATCCAGTTGCGCCGGATTGAGAGTGTTCGAAGTTGTATCGGCTGAAGTGCTCATTGCCAGTTTCTCCTTGGCTGATGACAGGGAAACGTGCCGCGCGCCATCCCGGCGGAAGATGCTCTCAGCGGCGGCTGACCGATTTCACACTGTACCGGCTAAGTTCCGCCAGCAATCTCTGAGCCGCCTCCGGAACCGCAACCCTGCCGTGCAGAATTTCCTCATGGGTGACGTCGGAGCCGTACATGGCTTTGTCCGCGCTATGATCGGCCTGCACGACGGCGCCATCTACGCTGGCTCCGGCAAAAACCCCTTTGCTGCGCGAATAACTCAGAATCTCCGCATTGAGTTTGATATCCGTGTTGGCGGATGCGAAATCGCCGGCAAATCCGGAGGAGGCGACATCAGCGGATTCGACGGATCGGACCGTTTCATTATGGGTCTCCTCCGGGCATCGGCAGACGCCGTCATGGTGGGATCCGGTACGCTTCACCAGACCGCACCAGGGCACCTATTCGTCGCCGACCACGTATGTCGGGAAGCCCACGACCTTTATGCGCGCTACCGGCACGAGGTCTTGAAGAAGACGGCTCCCCCGCTCCAGGTGGTCGTGAGCGGGAGCGGCAAAGTGGACCTCACAAGGGCCATATTCCAGACACCCGGCATACGAACATTGATCGTCACCACACAAGCCGGTAGCGATCTTCTCGCCGCGAGCGGGGCAGGATCGCTGATTTCGACGGAAGTCAGGGCGCTCGAAGGTCCCATTATTGCGCCGGCTGACGTTCTCGAACTACTGCGCGCTGAGTTTGGCGTATCGCTGCTTCTACATGAAGGCGGCCCTACGCTGTTCGGCAAGTTCGTGGCGGACGGCTGCGTCGACGAACTCTTCCTCACCCTAGCCCATCAGGTGGCGGGCCGAGACATGCAGTCGCAACGCCCGGGATTGATCACCGGCGTGGAGTTTCTTCCTGAAACGGCGCCATGGCTGGACATCGTCAGCGTGAAGCAGCGGGGCAACCACTTGTACCTGCGGTATGGTGCGGCTCACGGCCGCGACACCACCGGTTAGGGGACTAGCAGTATCCCGGCGCCCCTGCGGATCCGGCATGGCCCCCTACGCCGCGGGGGAGAGATCCCTCTTCCACACGCTGCGCAACGCGCCCAGCGTGATGGGCAGGGCGCCGGCGAAGAGGAAAACCACATCTCCCACCATGCGCAGCCATTCCAGCTTATGGTAGGTGCCGCCCATCAGAAAGGTGAGGCGGCGCGCATGCCAATACCCGTTCGCCACGGAATCCCAGAGCTGAATCACTCCTCCGGGGAACAGATCCAGGATGATCATGAGCGCGAGACCTACGTTGGCGCCCCAGAAGCCCACCCGGACGAACTTCTGCGTCACTTCCCATGTGGCGTCGGATTGCATGGTCCTCAAGCAGAAGACCAGCACTGCCAAGGCCAGCATCCCAAAGACGCCAAATAATGCGGCGTGTCCGTGATTGGGGGTGAGCGTCGTGCCCACTTCGAAGTAGGACACGATCGGCAGGTTGATCAGGAAACCGAAGATCCCCGCGCCGACGAAGTTCCAGACACCCACGGCCATGAGGAAGTAGATGGACCACTTCTGGCCCCAGGCCAGATCGTGGCCGCACGCGGAACATTGCGCCTTCCTCAGCTTGATGAAATCCCAGGCGTCCAGAGTCAGAAGCGTGAGAGGCACAACTTCCAGAGCCGAGAAGCACGCCGCCAAGCCCATATTGAGCGTCCCCTGGCCCGTGAAATACCAATGGTGGCCTGTGCCGACGATCCCGCCGCTGAGATACAGGATGGCATCCAGGTAGATCAGCCGCGTGGCAGTCTTGGTGCTGACCACGCCCATCTGGTGGAACATGATGGCCACCAGCACCGTCGCGAAGAGTTCGAAGAATCCCTCCACCCAAAGATGGATGATCCAGAAGCGCCAGTTGTCGATGACGGCGAAGTTGGTGTGCGGGCCATAGAACAGCGCGGGCAGGTAGAAGACTGGGATGGCCACGGCCGCGTACAGGAAGAGCGAGGAAAGTTCGCGCTTGTCAGGGCTCTTGAAGGCGAGCTTGAGCGCGCGAAACATCAGAAACAGCCAGAAGAGGAGGCCAACGGCCAGCAAGTACTGCCAGAACCGCCCGAGGTCCAGATACTCGGAACCCTGGTGACCGAACCAGAACCAGAACTGCCCCAGCTTGTTGTTAATGCCGAGGGACTCGCCTGCCAGGCTGCCAAAGACGACCACCACCAGCGCACCGAGGAGTGCGTAGACGCCGGCTCGCTGGTGTTTGGGCTCCGCGCCACCGACCCACGACGCCAGGAAAAGGCCGCCACCCACCCATGCCGTCGCGATCCAGAAAATGGCGAGTTGTAGGTGCCAGGTGCGCGCCAGGGTGTAGGGCAGCCAGCGGGCGATGTCGAGCCCGTAAAAGGCTCCCGTCTCCACACGGTAGTGGGCGAGCACACCTCCCAGGAACGATTGCGCCAGGAACAGGAGGGCCACGACGGCAAAGTACCATCCCGTCGCCCATTGGCTGGGCGTGAGCTTCAAAGCAAGGGGAGCGGAGTGCATGATGTGAGCGCTGGCGCCCTCGCCTTTCCAGCCCAGGTAGTCGAACTTGCCGACCACGAAGAGGATCAAACCCAGCCCCGACAGGAGGGTGATCAGACTTAGGGCGCTCCAGACATAGGCCTCCGTGGAAGGGCGGTTTCCCGCGATGGGCTCGTACGGCCAGTTGTTCGTGTATGAGTAATCCTTCCCAGGGCGGTTCGCCGCTGCGGCCCAGGCCGCCCAGGCGAAGTAGCTCGTCAGGGCTTTCAGCTCCGCGGGGTCCTGAATATAGTTGGCTGGCAGCCCGGGAGCGGCGTCCTTCCTGGTGAAGTAGTCGCTCCACTCGGGAAGCTGTGTGCGGTAGGCGGCCACCTCGCCCGGCGAGAACCGGAGCGTTCGCGAGGTTGGTTCGTACCGGTTCTCCTTAAGTGCCGTCATCGTCCGCGCGGATGCGATGCTCCGCTCGTCCGGCGAGAGCTGCGCAAACGGTTTGCCGTACTTCTCGGTTGCGACCGTGTCCAGGGTGACCTCGCTGAGCCTATGCAGGTACTCCGCACTGTAATCGGGACCCAAGTAGGCGCCATGGCCCCACAGGCTCCCGTGCTCCATCAGACCGTACTTGAGAAAGACCTCCTGGCCCATCTGGATGTCAGCTCCAGTAAACAACACCGTTCCCATTACATCTGTGACCCGCTCGGGGATGGGTGGAGCGTTCGTATAGGTCAGGACCGTTACAAAGGTCAGAACCGAGAAGCCGGCGATCATGACGAGGATGGCCGAATGTCTCCACCACGGAGAGAGACGCGCAGCATTGGCGGATGTGGCGATCATATGCCTCCTTCACTTCCTGACAGGAATTTCAGCTTTCCAATTCCTTACGGCAAACGAACGTATTTGGACATCTTACTCTGCAATAGTATATCCTTGCGCTTCTGCCTTCCGGGAATCTGTCGGGAAACCTCGAAAGAAGCAATCCCAGAACTGGACGAAACGGCATCCGAACGGCACCAGAGGCTGAGTAGCTGCCGGCGTGACCGCTTCCAGCTCACCGCCACGCATTTTCTGACGTCAACCTGTCTCCTGAGGATAGGTGATGTGGATGCCCGAGACCTTTGCGAAGCCAGTAAGCAAGTGCGGCTGTGTCCGGCTTGCGCTCATGATATGTTCGACCTGCGCGCCGCGTACCTTCAGTGCGTCCGCTATGAGTGAGCGATGACAGCGCCAGGGTACCGCCTCGGCGCACATGATGACGGTTTGCTCGCGTGCCGCGAGTTGCATAAGCTTCTCCAGACCGGCTTCGAACTCCGGCGTTTGCATGTAGTCGGCGAAACCCCGGAACGAGGCGTTGTGCCACCCGGTGTTCGGCGAGTCCTGGCGTGCGTGCCGCAGTCCCCCAAGCTGCTCCATGTGAGTGTAAGCGATTCCTGCGAGCCGCAGTGGTTCCGGCAGGGTGTCGCGATTGAACTGTGGGTTGTGACGAGAGCGCGGGATGGTCCGCACATCCATGAGGTGTTTCACGCGGAGCGCAGAGAGCATTTCGACGAAGGTATCGAGAGTTCTCGTCGAATGACCGATGGTCAAGATCTTCGGCTGGGTAACAAGCACACTCTCACCGCTCATCGCACTGATCGGAGCTCCTCAGGTTTGGCTGCGGGGGTCGAGCAGCCGCTCCAATTCGGCGGGCTGGATACCACTGCGCTCGCGGGCGACCTCCCGGATTGTACGTCCGCTGGCGCTCGCTTCCTTGGCAAGCGCGGCAGCCTGCTCATAGCCGATGATCGGAGCCAGCGCGGTGGCCATGGCCAAGGACTGCTCGACGAATGCCGCGGCGCGTTCGCGGTTGGCTTCCAGCCCTCGCACCAGACGCGTCTCGAAATTTCGAGTGCCCGCGGCCAGCAGCCCGATCGAATCCAGCAGATCCCAAGCCATGAGCGGCATCATGACGTTCAGTTCGAAATTGCCCGCCGCAGCGCACCAGGCAATTGCGGAATCGTGCCCAATCACCTGCGCACACACCATCAGCAGGCTCTCGGCAATGACCGGGTTGACCTTGCCGGGCATAATGCTCGAGCCAGGTTGCGTGGCGGGCAGTTGAAGTTCACCAATGCCGCAACGCGGTCCCGAGCCGAGCCAGCGTATGTCGTTGGCAATCTTGACGAGCGACAGCGCGTAGTTTCTCAGCGCGGCGGATAGGAAGGCCGCGGCATCGCGCGCCCCCTGCGCCTCGAAATGATTGGAGGCCTCGCGAAGAGGGAGGCCGGTCCGGACAGCCAGTTCTGCGATTACCGCGGCGGCGAAGCCTGCGGGCGCGTTGAGCCCCGTGCCAACCGCAGTGCCGCCAAGGGCCAGTTCGCACAGGGCCGGTAGGGCCGCCTCCACGCGCTCCCGTGCCGCTTCCACCTGCCGCGCGTATCCCGAAAACTCCTGCCCCAGCCGCATAGGGACGGCGTCCTGAAGATGCGTACGGCCGATCTTGATAACGTCGTCGAATTCGCGGCTCTTCGCCTCCAGCGCCCCGTGCAGGTTGCGCATAGCGGGCAGCAACTGGCATTGAACCGTCTCAACGGTCGCCATATGCAGGGCGGTGGGAATTACGTCATTGCTGGACTGACCGCGGTTGACTTCATCGTTTGGGTGCGAGCCGGCCAGGTGGCCAATCACCTCGTTGGCGTTCATGTTGGTTGAGGTGCCACTGCCGGTCTGGAAGACGTCCACGACGAACGAGTCGTCGTGGCGGCCTTCGGCAACCTCATTGGCGGCAGCCTCGATGGCGGCGGCCTTGGCCTGCGGCAGGTAGCCCATCCGGCCGTTCACCTGAGCGGCGGTGGCCTTGATCAGGCCGAGCGCGCGCAAGAAGGGCCGCTGAAACCGCATCCGGCTAATGGAGAAGTTCTCCACCGCGCGCGCGGTCTCAGCTCCGTAGAGTGCGTCCCGCGGTACGCGCATCTCGCCCATGGTGTCGCGCTCGATCCTGTAGTCCTGCTCCATGTGACCCAAAAACTCAATTCTTCTCTTTCACCGTACCACCAGCAGCAACAACAACATCACCGCCTTCCCGATGCCGGACCGCGCGGGGCGCTATCGTTCTTGTGCCCTTCGGAACGCACTATTCTCTCGATGCAGGTGTCGCCCCGGCAATGTTGTTCAAAACCTCCGTTCCTGGCCAGACCGATTTTGTCCCCGGCTCGGAGTGACGCCGCTATGGGCTTTGCGTCAAAACAGCAGGGTACGGGGGCGGCAGCAACAACGTGATGCCGAGATTGAGCGCGAACAGGGTCACCGCTGTCAATTCGGTCATGGCCGAAATTGGCAGAATCGTCCACGCTGCCTGCAGATTGGCCTCGTAAGCGGGGATCTCAGAGGCCACGCGAAGGAGGCAGCCGAGATTCAAGAGGGCCAGAGAAGCGAACATCAGCTTCTTGCTATAGAGGAGGCGCATCCCACAGAAGGCGGGTAGGACTCTCTGGCCGATTGCGAACACCATGGTGGCGAGGAACCCGACGGTGAGAGCATGGCGTGAGGCGCCCCAGATGCCGCCGTGCGCATCGGATTGAGCCGCGTACACACCGAGCGAGGCCGCAACAAGAAGCCAGGCGTAGGCACCGCGCACGAAATAAGGAAAAGAGGGGGAGACCCCGAGAGTCTTCGCCGGCTTTTGTGACCGCTGGAATACTCTCAGAGCGATGGAGGCGAGGATGCAGGCCGTCAGCAGCAGCCCAGTCGCCAGACGTAACTGACCGAGAAGCGCCGCTACGACGCCGCAGCCGCAAGCGCTCAGCGCGGCCATCAGGCCGCCCCCTAAGGGCTTACGCAGCCCCAGGAAGACAGGCAACCACCTGGCATTGAAGCCCCATACCGCCAGGAGAGGAAACCCCCAGGCGGCGAGAAACAGATAGCGTTGGTCCAGCCAATGTGGTATCTCCGGATGCATGCTGGTCATGGCCAGATCGATGCTCACCACCAGGTTCATCAATAGTGCAAGCAAGAAGCCGGCGGTGGAAGCCATAACCAGCTTCATCCACGTCTCAAGCGCGGCCGGCGGCGCGGAAGCCGGTCTGGACTGATGACGGCTCACGGTCGCAAAGAAGATCAGGAAACCCGCGAGTTGCAGCGCCGCTGAGGCCGGCAGCAGGACGCGCCAATACCACTCGGCTACATTAGCCACCCAGCGCAGGGTGATTCCGCCGGTCCAAAGGGCCCAGCATACCCAGCCACGGCTGGCGGCAAAGGGCATGACCCGGCCCATCTTCGACAAGGAGTAGTAGCCGATGCCTATGATGAAAGTGCCAATCCAGCCGAAAATCTGAGCATGCCCGTGAGCTTGGAGCCAAGATGGTGAAAGGCCGGCCAGGGAATGCCGGCCGCTAATCGAAACCAGATTCCAGACTCCCAGGAATGTCCCCGGCAGCAAAAGAAATAGCAGGCCAGTGACGATGTAGACCGTCACCAACCGCTGTAGTGCGACCTCAATCACTGCCGGGTTGCTATCCATCATGGGAATCAGTTACCCGTTCATTGGATCGAAAAGCCTCCGGGATCGGCTCTAGAGTGTTGCCCACCGCGACTTCGACGTCAGCTTTCCCCAATTCAGTCTTGGGTGCGACCTTCTCAGTCAATTGCTGGCTTGTCATTCTGTCTGAGTTTAGCGGGTTTCTGTAGTCCGAACAGCGCAGCCAGTGGTGATAGGGACGCGGCGGCAGGCGTTGCGGTTGTCTGGGCGGCGGCATTGCATATTCCAGGTCATGACCTCGCCTTGGCATGGTTCACCTCCTCGCAGCTTTGCAGCAACTCGGTCCTGCACTGATTGCGGAGGCACAGGCAGCCGTCCGAGACATTCGGCGCCTGTCCTCGATCCATTTCGAGAAAGAAGAGGTCGTCTTCTACCCGAGCTTACGACTCGCGTTTCCGGATCTGCTGACCGAAATGGACCACCAGCACGACGAGGTTCGCGAAGTGGAGCAATACGTTGGGGACCTCCTGTCAGATCCGCCACTGACTCCCGAATCTCGCTGGCTCAATGACCTGCGGTTGTTCGGCGCTGAACGCCGCACTGGGCCGGCGAGCTTGTTGCTGTGATCGTCTCTGGCCATGATGGTGACGGGGCAGCAGTGCTGTGCGGCATGTCGCGAGGCTGACGGCATCCTAGTTCCTGGTCACCTTGGTGCGGCCTCCAAATGGCAAGCGCAGTCGCAACACTCGTTCGCGTCGGTGTTCCTCGTGCAGGTTCCGAACTCTGGCGAGCAGCAGGTCATCAAGCGAAATCATCCCGAGAAGTTGCCAGTTATCACGGTCGACTACGGGAAACCCGGTGAGACCGGTTTCGGCCATACGCAACACGGCGGTACGCAGCGACTGATCGGGATAAGCCACCACGGGTTCTCTCAGCACATCGGCTAGCGACGCCTCCGCCGTGGGCGATTCGGTCAGCTTGCGCAGTTCGTTGCGCGTAATCACACCCTTCACCCTTCGTTCCCGATCCACCACGGGATAGAGATGCTGGCGGCGGTGCGCCGGCGCGCGAACCAGGATGTGGCGCAGATCCTCGATCGTCGCTTCGGCTGGAAGCGCGGCAAGCTTCGTTCGCATGGCCTCTCGCACTAACAGGACCTCGAGCGGATCGGTCGCATATTCGCGTGTCAGGTGGAAGCCTCGCCGCGCGACCTTCTCCGTCAGGATGGAGCGTTTCAGCAGCAGCACGGTGGTGCCATGCGCCAGCATTGCGGCTACCAGCAATGGGAGCAGAACATTGACGTCATGGGTTAGTTCCAGCGCAAACAGTATCGCCGTGAACGGCGCCCTCATCGTACCGCCCAGAATCGCTCCCATGCCGATCAGCGGCCAGAAGCCGGCGCCTTCGTTGGGCAGGAACATCGCCTCAACGCCTCCCAACGCCGCACCCATCATCAGCAGGGGCGCCAACACGCCACCGGAAGTTCCCGAGCCCAACGAGATCACCCAGATTGCCGATTTGACCAGCAGTACGCCGGCAATCACCTCGCGCGGCACGTCGCCTTGCAGCAGAGATTGGATCGTGTCGTATCCAACGCCCAGCGCCTGCGGGAAGATCATCCCGCCCAATCCGACCGCGAGGCCGCCGATCGCGGGCCACCACATCCAGTGGATCGGCAGCTTCTTGAACGAGTCCTCGGCGGCGTAGACGCCGATCGTCAGGAGCGCTGAGAGGCCACCCGCCAGCAGGCCGGCGAGGACACATCCCAGAAGGCCCTGCGGACCGATGAAGATGGCGTGGTGCGGCACAGGAAAGAGCGGGCCCAGGCCGAGAACGTAGCGTCGCGCCGCGCCCGCTGTCGCGCTCGCTAGCGCCACCGGAATCGCGCTCCGCGGTTTCCATTCGAATAGCAGTAACTCAACCGCCAGCAGCACGGCCGCGATGGGTGTCGCGAATGTGGCGGACATTCCCGCGGCCGCGCCCGCAACCAGCAGCGTCTTCCGCTCGGCCGCAGTGAGGTGAAACAGTTGCGAGATGACGCTTCCCAGAGCGCCGCCGGTCATGATGATCGGACCCTCGGCGCCGAAGGGACCGCCCGAGCCGATCGAAATTGCGGCCGAAACAGGCTTCAGAATCGCGAGCCGTGGCTGCACTTTACTGCCGTTGATCAGAATCGATTCGAGCGCTTCCGGAATGCCGTGCCCGCGAATACGCTCCGAACCGTATCGCGCCATGAGACCGATGACGAGACCGCCCGCCACTGGGATCAACACCGCGAACCAGCCGAGGTGGTTGCCAGCGGGAGAACGGAAGACCGTGCTCACCCGCCCGTAATAGAAAGCATTCGTGAAAAAGGCAATCAGTCGAAGCAACGCCCATGCGACAAACGTGCTCAAAATGCCGATCCCGATCGCTGCCGCTGAAAGCGGAATCACGCGCGCCGTGGTCGTGAAATCGCCTAATTCCTGAGAATAGGCGCTGGAGCCTTTCTCTCTGACGCCGGGGTTGCTCATGATGCCGCCACCCTTCTGCTGTGACGCAGCACCGAGTTCAGCGCCTGCGCCAACTCGGGACCAGACCGTTCCAGTTCGGTGCGGTGGGCCAATGCGAGCCTACGCAGGATCGCGCGGCCAGCCGGCGTCAGCCGCACCCACACTTCGCGTTTATCCTGGCTTCCCGGATGCCTGACGACCGTTCCCGTAACCTCCAGCCGGTCGACCAGTTCCACTGCACTGTGATGTTGAATGAACAGTCTCGAGGCAATCTCCCGAATTGTCGGGTTTGTTCCGTCCGGCAGACCGTGCACGGCCAGCAGTAATTGATGTTGCTGCGCCTCAATGCCGTGTTCCTTCGCTGTCAGTTCGCTGAAATGGAGAAACTGCCGGATCTGCCTGCGGAATTCGGCCAGATCCCGATATCGATCAATGGTTAGATCGCTGTCTGCATTCACGAATATATCGTATCACGATCTATTTCGAGATGCGACACGCCACCGATTCGGGACACCGAATGAAAACAGGGCGCGCGCGAACCCGTCCTGCGCCTGCGCCATCCATTCAGAGGCCGCGCCAGGATGACCCAGGATTAGGAGCCACCGGCCCGAATGGCAGCATTCGCCGATGCGTTCGCTACAATAAGCTCCGTGGCAGAATCGCGCGCGGACTATCGGCGGACGCTGGCGAAGGTCGCCATCTTCTCCGGCCTGACGGATCCGGAACTGCAATTCCTGGCCGAACGCGCCGTGCCGCGCCAGTTCGCTCCCGGAGAAATGGTTTTCGGCGAGGGAGAGCCGTGCGCGGGACTATACGTGATCGAACGCGGAAACATCCGCATCTTCAAGAGCTCGTCCGGCGGCCGCGAGCAGGTGCTCAGCATCGATGGTCCGGGCAGTTCCGTCGCCGAGGTGCCGGTTTTCGATGGTGGCAATTATCCGGCCTCCGGAGCCGCCGTGGATCACGCCACGCTGCTCTTTGTCGGGAAGCAGGATTTCCAGGCTCTTTGTTTGTCGCACCCCGACGTCGCCCTCAAGGTGCTTCGGGTGGTCGGCGCGCGCCTGCGGCGGCTAGTGGGGATTATCGAAGAGCTGTCGTTCGCCACTGTGCGCCATCGTCTGGCGTCGTTTCTGTTACATCTTGCTCAGCGCGAAGGAAAGGCGTCGGCGGCGGGCATGGAATTCTCGCTGCCTGGCACTAACCAGGAACTGGCCGCGCAACTTGGGACCGTCCGTGAGCTGGTTTCGCGCAATCTGTCCCGCTTGCAGGCGGAAGGACTTCTCAAGCTGGAAGGCCGGCGCGCCGTAATCCTCGATCTGAAGGCTTTCGAAGCCGAACTCGACCCCGCCGAATAGGCTGCGCCCCATCGCGACCCCGCCGGAGTTTGCATCTCCCTGTGACAAAAGTCATAGGCGCGGCATGCCCACGCGGAGTACGCTCGATACATCGAGGAGAATAACGATGAGTGTTATGACGGAAAAGACGGTAGGCGAACTGGCGCTGGGGAACCTGGGCGCAACCCGCGTGTTTGAAAAGCTGGGCATAGACTACTGTTGCGGCGGTGGTCAAACTTTGGAACAGGCGTGCCAGGCGGCTCATGCATCCGTCAACCAGGTAGCGGATTCACTCGCGGAGGCGAGCCGTCTCGCGTCCGCTGCCCCGCCAGCCCGAAACTGGCAAGCCGAGCCTCTTTCCGAGCTGCTGGCGCACATCCAGGGCACGCACCACGTTTATACGCGCGAGGAAATCGCCAGGCTGGGCCCGCTGTTTGACAAGGTGTGCTCGGTGCACGGCGGGAATCATCCCGAGTTGCCGCACCTGCGCGAGGTTTTCAGCGGGCTCGCCGAAGAGTTGACTACTCATCTGATGAAGGAGGAGATGGTTCTGTTCCCGTACATCCTACGCATGGAAGAGGCCGTGGTAGCGAAAGAGCCTGTGCTGCCGCCTCCCTTCGGCAGCGTGCGCAATCCGGTCGCGATGATGATGAACGAGCACGATGGGGCCGGCAGCGCGCTACGCAACATGCGCCAGATCAGCAACGGATATGCCGCGCCGCCTGATGCCTGCATCAGCTTCCAAACGCTTTATAGAGCGCTGGCGGCATTCGAAGCCGACTTGCACCAGCACATCCATCTGGAAAACAACGTTCTCTTCCCGCGGGCGATCGAGATGGAACGTTCGCACTGAGAGTAAGGGGCGCCCATGGCTGCCACTGCCGCACCGCCGCCGATCAAGATCCGGAAGAAGCTGGTGAAGCGCGCTGCCAAGGACCGTTCGCAAACGTTGCGCCGCGCGTTGCAGCTTGCCTTCCTGGCGCTCAATGTCTGGATCGGCGTCGAGTTCTATCTCTTCGTCCGCTACTACGAAACCGGCGGCCGGTCTGCGTACGCCGTCCGTCCGCCCGGTGTCGAAGGGTGGCTGCCGATCGCCTCTCTGATGAACCTCAAGGTCCTGCTGATGTCCGGCAGTGTGCCGGCACTCCATCCTGCCGGTATGTTCCTGCTGATCGCTTTTCTGGCTGCATCGTGGATCTTTCGCAAGAGCTTCTGCGGCTGGCTGTGTCCGGTGGGAACCGTTTCCGAGTACCTGTGGCGCCTGGGCCGCCGCGCCTTCGACCGCAATTTCTGCTTGCCACGCCCTGCGGACATCGCCCTGCGTGGCCTGAAATACATCCTATTGGGCCTGTTTCTCTATGCGGTCGGCTCGATGCCGGTCCCCGCGATTCGCACGTTTCTCAGCGGACCTTACGGGTTAGTGGACGACGTGAAGATGCTCAACTTCTTCCGCTTCCTGGGCCTGACCGGCGGCATCGTGACCGCAATCCTGCTGATCGCTTCGATCTTCATCCAGAACTTCTGGTGCCGCTATCTGTGTCCGTACGGCGCGCTGATGGGAGTCGCAGCACTGGCCAGCCCTTTGCGCATCCGGCGCAATCCCAGCCTGTGCATTGATTGCGCCAAGTGCGCCAAAGCCTGCCCCAACGTGTTGCCGGTGGATCGGCTGATCACGATCCGTTCCGCCGAATGCACAGGTTGCCTGGAGTGCGTTGCCGTTTGCCCGGCAGCCGGCGCGCTGTTCCTTTCAACCCCTCGCGCGAAACGGGTGCCGGCGTGGGTTGTGGCCGCCGGAATCGCCACGCTGTTCCTGGGCGTTTTCGGGTATGCCCGTCTCACCGGTCATTGGTACACCAATCTTCCCAGCGACACATACTTCGAGCTGGTACCCCACGCCAACGAGTTTACCCATCCCTGATCGTAGCGGGGAGGGACGGTCGAACCGTGAACCGGTGTCGACTTCGTGACCGGCGGCGCCGGAGCGCACGCTTATCCGGTCGAGTGCGCAAAGGACGATCCGTTCCAGAGTAAGGAAGTGAATTACCACTACTTACAGGTGGAAGTCGAATCGCGGCAGCCTGAAGATCACCATGTACCGTCTGGACATGACGAGCGGCAAAGCCGTCTGGACGGAACCTGACTTGGTCGCGATTTCGGTGCCGACAGCAAAGGCTACCTCCACTCTGCGCCATTTCTTAAAGAGCGGCAAGTCATTGAAAACTGGTTCGCCATAATCAGCACAGGAGCAAACACTTCAGTCCGAGGTGTCGGGGACACCAGATTGACTGAGCGGGCTCCGGCCTTCGAGTGGCGAATGTGGCGGCACTCGTGGTCGTGCACATATCCGGCACGTAGACCTCGGATTTTGGTGCATGCTACACTCCAGCAACTGTTCCTGGACCGATAACCCGAATCAGTGCCCAGGCCATGACCAGACCGCACGACTCGGCTCGCGTACACTGACTGGTGGTCAGCCGCCAAATCTGGACTCGCGAAACGAAACCGGTTCTTCGCCAAAGGCAGTGTGTGCTGACTGTATGCCGGTCGATACATCGCAAAACGGAGATTGTTCGGGGCTCGCATTTGATCGCCAAGGATGACAGAGACTCGCTAGCGCCCGCAGATTCTCGCGGCAACAGGGCGAGTTCTTTCATCTCGGCAGAAAGCGCACGGCTGCGTATGTGCTCCTTCGCCAGAGCCTTTACGGTAGGTTGAGGCTGAACCAAAAGGCTCGATCGCGCCCATTTTTGCGGAGCCGCGGTCCATTGAGCGGCTGAGTCACACCTTTCGGTAGGAACCCAGTGCCTGGAACAGGCGGCGCTCAATGACACGCTCGGCTGCATTCAGCCGCAGCATGCGCGCGGTCACCTCTCCAACCGGCGTTAAGGGTTGGATGATCGGGCCGTCCAGCTTGAAGTGTTCGTCCCATGAGTCCCGCCTGGGATCGAACAGCCGGATCGGACGGCCGGAATGATCGATCGACGCGATATCCGTACCTTTGTAACGATTGCAGAGGATGCAGGCGTAGGCTAAATTGCCGATACCAGAGGAGCCGCCGTGCTTGCGGCTAATGATGTGATCGATTTGGTGAGGAAAGCCGGCGTTGTCCTCATGCACCAGGCAGTATTCGCACCGTCGACGGGCTCGTTCTATGACTAGAAGGCGCGCCGACTCATCGATATCACGAGCCACTGATCAGGATCTGTCGCGCGCGCCCTTTGGCCATCCGAAGGATGTGTTCCAGATCAATGAAATGATCCAGCTCTGATCGTTCCTCGGGCGACAGACCGCCTTCTTTCTCCCGCTCAATTAATTCGGCAACGCGCTGCTGGGCTTCGAGCGAGGGGCGATAGTCGACAATGGTTTGCGGCGTGGTGCCGGCAGCGATGAAATCGATGATCTCCAGGTACGATGGAATAGCGGCGTTACTCATAGTCGAGCCCTCTACCAGGATAACTCGCTTTCTGCCTCAAAAAATAGACCGCTCCGGGCCGCCGCATTTTCTTTAAAAAGAGGGTGCCGCGGGGATGTACCTGCGCAATCGCTTCAAAGAGCGGTGCGTCTGTCAAATGACGGAGCGCTCGCTCGCGCCTCGCGTGGCATCAAGCGGGCACGGCCAGGCGTCCGACAGCGTCCCCGTGCGCACAATCCAGGTGCGCCAATTGGGCGGGTCTGGATACGCTGCTTCAGGTCGCTCAGCAATTTCGAATAGCCTGCTGGCACCAGCGCCCGCCGTTCAGCCATCAAGAAGCACTCCTCGACTGCAGGTGAATTGTCTCGTGTCTGCCAACCCCAACCATAACGCGTTTCGCGGCGGGGCTGCCGGCGCTATCCATGCTTGTCGCCCTCTCCCTGGCTTCCCGAATGTCTTCCGCTCTCTGGGAACGGCAGTTTTGAAGCGCTGGAATGCCGCGTGACGTCAGAACGTCGGCCGGCTTTTGGTTGATCTAGCCCCCACCGAAACATGTTTTTGCCGTGACAAGATATGCCGTTTGTTTCGCCCCGCACTAGCGGAGGTGTTCCTTATGGCACGAAAAGTCGGCCAGATCATCCGACGCGAAACTGGTACTTGGCTGGTGCGCGTATACAGCGGCCGCGACCCCGAAACCAAGAGGCGAAAGTATCTAAACCAGACCATCCACGGCGGACTGCGGGATGCGCAAGCTCATCTCAACAAGATGCTCAGTGAGCGAGACCTCGGGCGAAAGCTCGATTCGTCGAAGCAGACGCTCAACCAACACCTGGACTACTGGCTTGAGCTTTGTGCGAAGCCGCGGTTGCGCGCGAAGAGCCTCAAGGATTACGAGGGCCTGCTACGCCGTTACGTGCGTCCTCGGCTTGGCCCGAAGGCGTTAGCATCCATTTCATCGTTGGACATTCAGGCGCTCTACCGAGATCTGCTAGTCCGAAACCTGTCGGCGCGTTCGATCCGTTATACCCACGCGGTTTTGCGGTCGGCGTTGAAGCAGGCTATGCGCTGGAACTTCATCCTGGCAAACCCGGCAGACTCGGTCGATCTACCCAGACAAGAGCGCCCGCAAATCGAGGTGCTGACCGTCGAACAAGCGAGAATATTCGTCAAGGCACTCGCCGGTCATCAATATTCGGATCTGTTCGCAATCGCCCTGACCACAGGCATGCGCCCCAGTGAATACCTTGGGCTGACGTGGAACGACCTCGACCTCGAACGCGGGACGGCCAGCGTTTCCCACACGCTTGAATGGAGGAAGGGTGGTTGGCAGTTCTCGTTCAGCTCGGTCGCGATCGAGATCGGAGTCTGGCGGCGATCATTCGCCGCGTTCCGGTCAGCACCCCCAGCCAACAGCAGTTTGACGATCTCCACCGGCCAACGGGACGCTACGGCGCTGTGCAGGGGCGTCCAGCCGATGGCGCCAGTGCCACCTGCTTCACGCGCCGTATTTACCTTAACCCCGGCGGCCAACAGCAGCCTGGCGATTTCAAGCCGGCCCTTGGTTGGTTTGCCGTCGAGCGTCGCGTCGAGGGCGCTCACGCCGCTGGCGTCCGTGGCATTGAGATTGACTTTGGCATCCATCAGGATCCTGACGATTTCCGCCTGCCCCCCCGCCGCCGCGGTAATCAGAGGATGATTCAATTCTTTCCCATTGGGATCCGCGCCGGCAGCCAGGAGCGCTTTCACGAAATCCACCTCTCCGTTTTCGGCCGCCCTGTCGAACAGCCGGCAGGTTCCCTCACCCGAGTACGGGCCCGCCAGAGTATCGATGCCTCCGCCGGAGTGCGCAATCAGCGTTTTGAAAATCTCCAGGCGCGCCGCCTCGATGTCCTGGTTGTTCGATGAGTATAGGCGAGAGGCTAGGCAAAGCAAGTTCTCTCCTCGGTCCTTGCGGACCGCCAGACCCGCGCCTGAGGCGATCAGGAGTTCCACTGCGGCGGGGCTGCCACTTATCACCGCTTCTAAGAGCGGCGTCTCGCCTTGTAACGCGTACACGTCTAGGGGAGCACCGGCGGCAAGCAGCAGCTTCATCCCATCTACCCATCCTTGACGGGCCGCAAGATGCAGCATGGTTCCCGCCGCGTTGTCCCACGAAACGGATCGGGCATCCGCGCCGGCTGCGAGCAACACCCGCACCGCTTCCAGGCTCTTCGATCTCACAGCAGCTTCCAGGGCCGTACCGTGCGAGCGCCAGGATGCGTTGACGCTGGCCCCAGCGGCCAAAAGCTGGCGCAGCATCTCGACATCGCCATTCCCCGCGGCGGCAGAGAGAGCGGCACTCGCAGTATTGACCTTGGCCCCATGTGCCAACAGGAACTTGACCATCTCCGGGCTGCGGGCCGCGACGGCGTTGTAGAGGGGCGTGAGGTTCTGATCGTCGGCGGCATCGACATCCGCGCCGGCCGCCACAAGCAGAGTCGCGGCAGCCACGCTTCCCTTTCCGGCCGCTTCATGGAGCGGCGTAAGCTGGTATTCCCCTCTGACACCTACCTTCGCCCCAGCCTGCAGCAACAGTTGTATGACTTCCGCTTTGCCCTCTCGCGCCGCGTAATAAAGAGGAGTGTTGGCAGACTTATCCACAGGGTTTACGTCGACGCACACCTCTGCCAGCAGAGCTTTTACTTTGGCGGGGTCAGTTGCCGCTTTGTGCAGCGGGGTCGAGCGATCCTCTTCGTCTTGCCAAAGCTGTTCCGGATATCCCCACTTGGCAATCGTCGCCAGCGCCTTGTCCAGCGATAGCGCCAAGCCGAAGGGTGGCTCGTCCTTGCGGACCATGGCAACCAGGTCTGCATCCTCGTTCAGCAAAGCACCACCCGACATTCCCACCGCGAGGAAAGGCGACTGAAAGGCAATTTCGTCTCGTGTGACCATGGAAACCTGGTCCGGTTTCACCGCCATTCCCCAGGCGGCGCCATTGGGGTTGCCCACAGGGTAGACGTCGCTTCCACGCTTCAGATCGGCAGGATCGCCCAGTCGGTCGAGCTGAAGAGCGCAGATGTCAACTCCCTGGCTCGCCAGGTTGTCGACCGCGAGCACCGCGATATCCAGGTCGCGGTCGGCTTTCGGCAGCAGGCGCGCCCCCAGCGCCTGACCGGGGTGCGACCGCAGCTTGACCTGGATGCCGGTAGCCTCCGCATTGCCCCGCCGCACCACGTGGTTGGCGGTGAGGATGTACAGCCGGTCCTTCTCGCGGCCGAACACGATACCAGCGCCGAAGACCGGAGCCGCAGCGAGCTGTGCGTGGACCATGACCACGAGCTTCAGGGTAGCCGCCAGTTCCTTGTCGAAATCATCGGCTCGAATCAGGCAGGCCGAAATGCATGAGGCGGCGCCCATCAGCGCCAGCCGTTTCCATTTCATACGCGAACTCCCCACCAGCGCAGCACGCCGGCGATCAGGCCGGAAAGATACAGCGTCGCACCCCTATTTAGGATCAAGGGATGGTGGCTTGGTGTATACTGAACTCGACCTGTGAGTCCGAAATGGAAATCCCAGGTTAAGACTTGCCTCTTGGAGCCTCCTGAAAATGCGACACGCGATGGGGGCCATCCCCTTTTTGTTGGCCATCGGTGCACTCCCGGCATGGGCGCAGAGCTTGCCGGCGTATTGCGGCGCGATCGGCGCGAAAAGTTATACGCCGCCCGCGGTGACCATTCCGCCTGTGGTTCTGAATCGCGGAACGGTGATCACGGTCACGAATGCCACGGTGGCAGCGAATGGCGACACGTCCTCGGTGGTGGCGCTCGAAGCCAATCCCGGCCCGGATGGAATTTCTCTCGAGGAAGCGATCATGGCTACGAACAATGACCCAGGCATCTGGGTCATCCAGTTTGCGCCGGCGCTGAAGGGCTCGACCATCGTGGTCGATTCCGCCCCTGGGGGGACATTGCCCGGTCTTACCGGGGGCAACGTCACCATCAACGGCGACATCGATGGCGATGGAAAGCCCGATATCACCCTCAGCACCAGCCAGTCCGACTTCACCAAAGGCATTACTATCGCTTCCGGGGGCAACACCGTTTACGCGCTTGCTCTCCAGGATTTCACATACGGGGTTTGGATCAGTTCTCCGGGACCAAGGCAGCCAGGAGCCACCGCGACGATCTTATCCAACATCACCATCAGCAACCTGGTGCTGACCAACATCCAGATGACGGGAATCGGAGTCAATCCACCCTCACCCATCAGCGCAACCACCCCGATCAATTTGGATCATGTTCTGATTACCGGCAACACGATCACCGGCAACGCCGCCGGCCCGCTGCTGGATATCGATATGGAACTTGGGAGCGCCGGGGAAACGGCGCAGCACACCACCATCGCCAACAACAATATCAATCTTCCGATGCCGGGTGCGGGAGGCATCGAGATGAACATCGGAGCGGGGCTTGGGGCGACGAACAACCAGGCGCTCGATACCTTGATCGCGGACAATGTCATTTCCTCCCCTTTTCCCGAGTATGAAATTCGGATCGCCACGGGTGTGGGCGCCGCATCGGGGAACCTGATTGACGGCGTGCAGGTGATTGGCAATCAGCTTGGCATCACCGGCGCCGCCTGGGGCACATCCACATTCCCAGCAGCCATCACACTGTTGAGCGGCGATGCGGCCAGCGACGATGCACAACCGGACTTGCGGCCGATCCAGTACTCGGAGAACAACATTGCCCGTAACATCGGTGTTCTCTCGAACACCATTACCGGAACCGGCAGCTTCGGAATCGACCTTCAAGTGGCGTGCTGCGGCAACCGCAACAACACCATCAGCGGTCTCTCCATCCTGGGAAATACGATCGCCGTAACGCAATTGGGAGTGATGCTCAACGGCGGCGGCGTCGGTGATTCCTACAGCCGGACCACAAGTGCGAATACGCTTTCCAACGTGGTGATCCAGTCGAACAGCATCCAGGCCACGCCGGTTGTTCAGCAACCTTGCAACTGTTATGGCGCGTACGACGGCTATACAGGCATCACCTTCGGAGGCATTCAGCTCTGGGTAGGAGGGAACGAGCCTGGAAATAGCTTCAACGACATTTCCATTACCAACAATGATGTGGACACACCGCTGGTTGGAATCAGCGTTATCGCAGGATTGGGAGGCGGAGCGCCGGCAAACTCCCCTCCATCCCCGGCCGACAATAATGTCGTGTCCGGTGCCCAGATCTTCTGCAACCAGGTGGACCAGACCCCCACGATTGCCGTCCAACATGGGTTCTACACGGGGATCAAAGGCATCAACGTGGCCGCCGGACTCCTTGACGCGACCGGAAACCAGGTGAACCAATTGAGTGTGTACGACAACCTGGTCGCCGGAGTGCTTGGCGACGCCTCCCTTTTCGCCAACCTGGCTGGCGCCACCGGAAACACGATATCGATTTCCCAAATCTCCAGTGCCGCGAACGCGCCCCAGTTCGTTACCGCGGGCGTGGCCAACGCCGCGTCGTTCCAGGCGCGCGCTCTGGCTCCCGGCTCTTTGGTCAGCTTGTTTGGTCTCAACCTAAACGGGGCAACGGTGCAGTTTGACGCCATTGCCGCTCCGGTGATTTATAGCTCTTCGTCGCAACTGAATCTGCAAGTGCCGTGGGAACTGCAGGGTAAGTCGAGCACGTCGGTCACGGTAACGGCCAACTCAATCAGCAGCGCGCCACAGACGATCCCGGTGGGCGAAGCCGACCCGGGTATTTTCTCCCTGGGCGCGCCGCAGGGCGGGCAAGGCGCCATCGTGAACCTCGCCGGAATCGTGGTGGATGCCAACGCGCCCGCCCATGCCGGGGACTACCTCGAGATTTACGCAACCGGGTTGGGTGCGGTGACGAACACACCACAGACCGGAGCCGTAGCCTTGGTAACCCCAGCGTGCCGACCTTCGCGATGCGCGCGATCATTATTCGCGCGACATTACGGAAGCTACCGCCTGGACGCAGCGCGCGATCGACGTCCGGCGTGAGAAATCGCTGCGGCCGCAACCAGCGGCGGTCGGAACGGCCGCGTGGTTCGATGCGATGGTTAAGGTGCTGCCTCCACCGCCAACCGATGTCGACGGCTGGAAGCAGTACGGCGTCGCGTGGTTTGCAAATGCGAGGTATCAGCCGGCCGCGGATGCATTTGAGCGCGCCGCAATGATGAACCCCCAGGATGTCGCGGCCCTGCTGTACATGGGAACCTCCTACATGGCGATGTACATTCCCGGAGAGCCATCGCCCGGGAACATTGCGTATGCGAGCCGCGCCGAAGTCGTGTTCACAAAGGTTCTCGAACTCAATGGGAACAATACGACGGCGCTCGCGTTGCTCACGTCGATGAGCTATTCGCGTGCCGGAGGAGGCGCTTCCGGTGACGAAAGGATACGCAAGCTGGAAGAGACTCGCGAGTGGAATCGGCGATGGCTCGCCGTCGATCCCCAAAATAGAGAAGCACACTATTGGGCCGGTACCATCATATGGCTGGATCTCCATCGGGCGCTTATGGCCGCTCGCGCCAATGCTCATTTGAAGCCCGAAGATGGACTGATACCATCGGCGGCTACCAGACTCGAACTGTCGACTAAGTACGGATCGATGGTCGACGACGGGATCGCCCACCTGCGCCGGGCGATCGAGCTCGACCCGCAATACGCCGACGCGATGACATACCTCAACCTTCTAATACGAGAACGCGCGCAGTATCGTGACACCCCGGAGCAGTTCAGCCGCGATGTCGCGGAAGCGGATGGCTGGGTGAAGCGGGCGCTGGACGCGAGGCGAACAAGCGCGCAGGGGCCTGGACGAGGGGCTCTCGCGGGCGCCACCGTCGAATCGCTCGCGAGGTTTCTGGTCGCACCTCCGCCCCCGCCTCCTCCACCTCCGCCTCCTCCAGCGCTTCGCATGTCGTCCACCATCGGGAGAATCGAGATCGCCGGCGTGTCGGAGCATGTCGCAGAGATGGTGCGCGGTCGACTCTGGGCGCATGTGGGCGATCCGGCCACCCCGGAGACGATCGGCCGCGTCGCGGCAGAAATCCGTCAGATCGACGAGCATTCCCGGGTGAGTGTCACCCTCGGACCAGATTTCCCAGCGTTCAGCGGCGCGACCTTGCGTATCGCCATCTCGAGCTTCGCCTTTCCTCTCGGGCCTGATTCTGTGGCTTATGAGCCCTTGCCCGATCCGACTGGCAAGCGTATCCTGCTCGATCCGAAAGTCGCAGAGGCGAACATCGTCACCAAAATCAACGCTACTTACCCGGCGCTTGCCAAACAGGCGCGCATCCAGGGTGTGGTTCATCTCATGGCCACTGTCGGAACGGATGGCCGTATCCTGAATCTTCAGGTGGTCTCGGGCCATCCTCTGCTGGTTCCCGCCGCGCTCGCAGCCGTAAAGCACTGGGTCTTCAAACCGACCCTGGTGAACGGGAACGCAGTCGAAGTGAACACGCCCGTTACGATAAACTTCACGCTCACCGGTCAATAAAACGCGATTCGGCTCGAAGGGTCGAGTACTCGAAACTCGAAAGTCGAGTACTTGACGGGAGAGAAGAGGTGATACACTCAGTCGACTTTGGTCTTTGCCCAGCTACCCGGCGACGTTCTCGCGACTCGTCCACTCCGCAAACTCTAGAGCATTGCAGGAAGGATATTGCTCGCAGATGCATACTCGCTTTGTGGCGGTGCTTTCACGGCTCGCAAAGGCCGTACGGGGATCTAGCTCGAAAATCCAGACCGCCTGGCGCAGGCTCCTTCTCGGCGATGGCCTTTCTGAGGGCACGGTCAAGTTCCGACCGGCGGCGACCGACAACTTGGTCTTCGGAGTTATTGGAATGAATCGGCTAGTCATCTGTGTACTGGTTTTCTCCTTGGGTTTTGCTCGCCTAGCGAGCGGGCAAAGGGGCATAATCACGACGGGAAATCTACGATGAAGAGATTCCCGGAAGCATCCACGGCAACGCCGTAGGGGTAATTCAACGACGCCGAAGCCGCTGGCCCGCCGTCACCGGCGAAGCCCCGGGATCCGTTGCCTGCTTACTCCCCTGAACGCGCTGGATTCGCCGAGGTTGCTGTCCTTCGCTACGGACTGAATATGTGAAGCTGACGCTGGGACCGGCCGGGAGGCCTGTCCTACTTAGGTAACGATTTGCATGAACCTTACACTGTTTGCTGGCTGGTTGACGATGGCGGCACTCTTGCCGGCACAATCACAGAACGCTCCTGTCGTGGTGGCGGAGAAGAACGTGGCGGAGTTGAAGAAAACTCGCGAGGTGATTGTGTTGGATGGAGCGATGGGCACACATCCAGCCCCGGAGGTCAATGGGGCAGCAAGCGCTGAATTCGCGGATGCGATCAGCAAACAGTTGGAACATCTTACCTGTTGGAAAGTATTGCCAGGAACGAGCCCGCGGAAGAAATCGGCGGGAAACTCTTCTAAGGTGCTGGCGACATATGTGGAAAACACCGAGATTCGCGACGCGGCACGGCGTACGGTAAGTACTGGGGCGCTCTTTCAATTCATGGTGCTCGATGGGGGCGGAACTGAGTGGGACGGAAGTCAGCGGGTTGGGCGTGCGCTGGGCAAGGAGGGCTTCTATACGCCCGCGCAGATTCAGGGCATGGTGGCGGATATGTTGAAGGCACTTGCGATGGACGCCTGTCCCGGGACGCCGATGTCCGCCGCCGGACCAGCGGCTGTGGCGCCAACCGCCAGCTTCGACTGTTCGAAGGCGGTCTCGCGGAGCGAAAAGCTGATCTGTTCGAGCCCGGCGCTGTCCAATGCGGACGCGGTGATGGCGGTGCTGTACGGGCGATCGATAACGTTTGCAAGGAACATTTTTCCGGATGCCGCGGCAAATCTGAAGCGGGATCAAATCGAGTGGACCCGGGAGAATGCCACGTGCAAGGACGGGGCATGCCTGCAGAAGCAGTACGACGAGCGCATCGCGTTTCTGAAGGAATACCAGGCGGCGGCGCACGACGATATTGGTGTGAATGGTATGGCGATGACGGCGTTTCTCACGCGCTATCCATGGCGGTTCCGGCTATTGCCGGGGTTGCTTCAGGAGCTGAAGTCACTGCTCGGGGATACGTACAATGCATTCGAAGACGCGATGGGGATTGTACATGTCTACCTTCCTGACGATCCTGGCACCATCACGGGAAACATGCGTAACATGAACTGCGCCGTGGAGGCGATCGTCTCGGTGAATGGGGGCAGGCGGCTGGCGGTGGCCGTTACGGCCGGCGAGAGCATGAACGTCATCTCGGTATTCAGCAAGCCGCGAGCTACAGGGCTGGCGGAGCTGCCGAAAGTGAAGAGTTGGGTGGAAGAGTTTCAGAAGCGCTGTGGAGACTGGGGAAAGTGGGAAGTGAAACTGCGGTGAGAAGGATTCAAGCTCGGGTGTGGATACCGGCCGCGATCGGCGTGTTACTGCTCGCGGTCGCGATCACGGGCGCCGTGACTGGTCACTTTGGCGGCCGCACGGCATCCACGGCGGAGTCGGGCCGCAAGGATCCAAGGCCTGGCATGGCCGCGTTGGCGGCTGCCGAGCATCCGGAGTTAGAGACGGTTTCCATGGACGAGCGGGCCGGCACGATCACGATGTGGGGGAAGAGTACTGGCAAGGTCACGGTCTTCGGGTTCGATCCCGGCAAGCATACGCTGGTGGCGATCGGAGGCGACGGGGATGTGGCCGGGTACCGGATAAACACTTTACAGCGAGTGCCGCGCGCGGACGGATGGTTCGTCGAGATTCTGGAAGACGCACGGATCACGCCGGAATTACACACTGAGGCGTGGCGCACTGGCCAGTTGGACGGGATGTGCGAGATCGGCGCGGGGACTCCCGAGTTTTGCGCTTCGATCGCGAAGGAACAGCTGCGGCTGGCGATCGTGCGGCTGGTGGGCGCGCCTGGGAGCGCGGTTGCCTTTCCGGGCGGCGCGGTCCAGAGTACCGCCGGCTTGGTTGCGATCGACGCCCGCGGACTCGAGGTGGGGTCGTATCTCGCGGATGTATCGGTCGAGCATTTGTACGTCGACGAACGCCCGACATTTTTCGTCACGGTGGACAAGAGCATAGGGATGGGCTCGTATACCGGTCCCTTCACCTATCCGGTCGAGTTGGATGGCGAGCGGCTGGTGGGGCTGCGGGTCGAGAACGAGGGGACGCGGGAGCAGTACCCGCTGGAACTGCGCGCGACGCTGAAATCGGGATGGCGGATCGCGGCGAGCAGCGATGGCGGCAAGGAGCTGCTGGCTGTGTCATGTTATCCGAATGCGGCATCGCTGGAGAAGGGTGTGCATCCAACGGAACGTGGAGTTTGATACGACGCTCATCCGGTATCACTTCGAGGGCGGCCGTTGGGTCGCGCGGCAAAAGACACAGCCGGGGCTCTGGGAAGACGTGGACGACAGTTTTCCCGCGCGCTCGATGTTCCCGTAACCCGATCAAACGGCTTTGATCAATAGCGATCTCACACAACTATCGCAAGACGGCGGATGGGGCAATGCGAATGGCATGAGCAATCTGGGCAACATGTACGCGATCGGGCGCGGCGGTTTGCCGAAGGACGAGGCTCAGGCGGTCGCCTCGTGGCGTAAGGCGGCGGATGGGGGCAATGTGATATCTGGTATCGCAAGGCGGCGGACGGGGGCGACGCTCAAGCCCTCGCAGCGCTAAAGCGATTGGGCAAGTAAATGTATCGCCGTTTGCCAAAGTCCCGGTACTATCCACAGTAATTTGGACCCATTCGCCGAAGCCGCGCCAATCGCGGGGTTGACCTGTGCCAAATGTCCGGCTTCAAAATGTGGTGCGCCGCCCGGGCATGGCGGGGCTCTCGATTGCTCGGGAGAATTGGGGAAACCCGCACGGTCCCACGTTCATTCGCGATGTCGGCTAGGCGGTTTGCCGAAACATGATGCCCAGGCGTTGAGGCAAGATTGATGTCGGAAAACCCGACTCAAACTGGCGTTCTGCCGGTCTCCGATGTCCGCGCGCGCTTGCGAGATCGCCGCGAAGGCGCAACCTCCACGCTGGGCGTGCTTCGGCGGGCCGGCACGGTGTGGTGTTTTTCGGCAAACTGCCCATTGCGAAGCTATAAAATGGGATATAAGGACCTCTCAGTCCTATGCTGTGCCGAAATTTGCGTCAAACTGTGAAAAATCTCTGTTCAGAAATCCAATGTGGATGTACGCTCCAATATGTGGAGGCGTTCTTGTGGTGTACCCGTTGTCTCGATGGTCGCCTGCAACCTGGCTTCCTGCGACACTGCCGCGAGAAGCGCCGCGGGGGGACCCGCACCCGAGGCGGAGCAGGTGGTCAGCGCAGCCCTGAAGGAGTTTTACATGGCTCCCAGCGCGGCCCCTCCGCAGTCCCCGGCGCAGCAGAAGGTGGTCCTGCAGAAGACTGAGGAGGCGTCAGCCTCCGCCGTGTTGGGAATGACGGAGTTCTTACGGGCAAAGGGACACGACCTAGGGAGAACAAATGAAAATCAGCTCTAGTGCCAAGCTGCTTTGGGCTGCGGCGGTTTGTCTGTTTCTGGCTGGGGCCCCGGCGCTGGCACAGGCGACCTTCAGCAACCAGGTTGTCACGACTCAGGCTCCGCCTTCCACGGGTTGCGTACGGCCAACTCCAGCAACCTCATTCTTGACCACGGACAACACGGTCTACCTCTATTTCGAGGCCATAGTTACAACGAGCGATACGCTCACCAACAACTGGCTGGCGCCCGACGGCACGGTTGTCGCCGCCTCCAATTGGAACTCGAGTCCTGGCAACTTTTGCTTCACTGGGGCTAGCTTGAGCATCAGTAATCTCCCCGCCAGCCAGCTCGGTTCCTGGCAGGCTCGCGTGTACGATAACGGTCAGCTTCTCTTTTCGGTATCGTTCAGCGTCAGCACCCCGGCGGTGAGCGGCCCTACCATCTCAGCCGGTGGTGTTGTGGATGGCGCCAGCTTCAAGCCCGGTCCCGTAGCCCCGGGTTCCATCGTTTCCATCTTTGGCACCGTTCTTGCCAGTGGAACCGCGCAGGCGACGACGGCTTCGCTCCCTACCACGCTGCAGAGTACCCAGGTTCTGATTAATGGAATCGCAGCTCCGCTGTTTTACGTCTCCCCCTCTCAGATCAACGCCCAGGTTCCTTGGGAGGTCACCGGGCTGTTTACGACTGATCTTACGGTCAAGGTGTTTTCGAACGACGTGCCGTCCAATGTGGTTGCCGCGGCTCTGGCTATTACCGCGCCTGGGATTTTCGTCATCACGCATGATGCCGATAGCACCCTTGTAACTTCCGCCAGGCCCGCTGTACCAGGAGAGTATCTGCGCATTTACTGCACCGGCCTGGGGATGGTGACAAACGAACCGCCCACCGGCGCTCCGGGGCCATTTAGTCCGCTCGCCTACACGGCTCAAAACTCGACAGTGACGATCGAGGGACTTTCGGCGTACGTCCCCTATTCGGGCTTGGCGCCGGGTTTTGTGGGGCTCTACCAGGTGAATGTCCAGGTGCCGGCGAACGCGGTCAGTGCCAGTGCGGCCCCGCTCGTGCTTTCCAACGGCGGCAACTCGACGACGGCCGACATTGTGGTGCAATCGGGCGGCGCACAGCAATTCACTTTGACCGCGGCTACCGCGGGGAGCGGGAGCGGGTCCATCTCCGCGAGTCCGCCAGGTCCGTCTTACGCGGCGGGAACCGTGGTCACACTGATCGCAACACCGAACGCCGGGTCGACATTCGCCGGCTGGTCCGGCGCGTGCTCGGGAACGGGCAATTGCACGGTGACGATGAACGCCAACCAGGCGGTTACCGCCGCATTCAACCTGACCGTTACTGTTAATCCAACCCTGACCATAACGACGTCGGGCACTGGCAGCGGCACAGTCAGTCCGTCTCCGGCAGGGACTTCGTGCGGCTCAGGTTGCCTGAGCTTCGCTGCGGGAACAGTCGTTGCGCTTACGGCGGCGCCGAACACCGGCTCCACATTCGCTGGATGGTCCGGCGCGTGCTCGGGGACGGGCAGTTGCACCGTGTCGATGAACTCCAACCAGGCGGTTACCGCCGCGTTCAACCTGACCGTTACTGTTAATCCAACCCTGACCATAACGACGTCGGGCACCGGCAGCGGCACAGTCAGTTCTTCTCCTACAGGGACTTCGTGTGGCTCAGGTTGCCTGAGCTTCGCCGCAGGAACGACGGTCACGCTCACGGCGACGCCGAACACCAGCTCCACGTTTGCCGGGTGGTCCGGCGCGTGCTCGGGGACGGGTAGTTGCACGGTGACGATGAACTCCAGCCAGGCGGTTACCGCCACGTTTGACCCGACGGTGGACATAACCCCGCAGCTCGCGGGCGCTTTCAGTTTTCCCGGACCGTATCCGCTGCCCGGACCTGTTGTCTACACGAATCAAGCAGGCCAGACCATCACGAGCCATGCGCATCCGGGCCAGATCTTCCTTTTCGTAGCGCCGAACCAGATGGATGTCAGCGCTGCGACCGCACTGGTCGCAGCGCATAATGGCTCGATCATCGCGCAGATCCCTACCTCTGGCCTGTACTGGGTTCGGGTGACAGTTGGTGCCGAGGCCACGTTCATTGCGGCGGTCGAGAACAATCCGGCGGTGATATTTGTGGGGCCGGACGTTCCTGCGACCGGCTCACAAGCTCCTGCTGTAGACCTCTCGGGCGCCACCTCTCTGATACCTCTGATTCCAAACGGTCTGATCGCACAATTCGACAATTTCCAACCGGTGGGACATCAAGTTTGCGGCCAGTCTCATGGCGCAGCAGTGAATACCCTTTTGGAAGCGGGCGGGCTGACCGCGACCGGCTATGACATCTCGGAACTCCAGCAGGGCACGAACCAAGTGGCTCTGGACGAGGGGTTGAACGCGCTGGCGCACAGCTCGGACATCGGATTCGGCCTGGCGCGAGCAGCCCAGGGTGCCTTGGATCGCGGGCAAAAACTCGTGGTGAACGTGTCGCTGCAAGCGGGTGGCCAGCCGAATGATGGAATAGATAGAAGTATTTGCGAGACCCATCCGAATGACCCACAATACCCTCAATGCTCGGCGGTATGGAACAGCGCCACATCCACATGGGTCCCAGGCGCAGGGTACGCTTCTTGGAAGACCGATGAGTTTTCGTTCCTGGTGGGCATCGCCGGCGCGCTGGAGTTTATGCCGGCCAGTTTGCGGGACAATACGCTGGTGGTGGTCTCCTCCGGCAACTCGGGCCTTGATCTGACGTATGAGACCGGCCTCATCCAGACGCTTCTTCCGAATGCGTTTCCTCATATGTTGATTGTGGGAGCCACTGGAGCAGGCAGCCAGCCGTATCTTGGGTACAACCATTCCAGCAATCCAGCCGCGATGCTCTACGCGCCCGGTCTCGGCGTGGTGATCCCGCAGACTGGGGGCTGCCTGGCGAATGGCACCTCCTTCGCCGCGCCGCAAGTCGCGAACCTCGCAGCCCAACTGGCGCAGCGTTTCCCCAATCTGACCACGGCGCAGATCGTACAGGCGATCATGACGGCCGGCCCGATCGTGAATGGCCTACCGACACTCCCCACCCCGGATCAGGTGGTTGCGGTGATCCAGTCCCCGCCGTCGACTCTGCCATCGCCTGGGACGTACTCGGGGGCCTGTGCCGCTCAGGTCTCCGCGACAACGTGCTGCGACCCGGAGACTGGATTCTGCGCCACAGCTCCCGGAGTTTCGACCCAAGGGACATTCGGCTTTACGCTGGTGCCAGGAACCTCGCTTTCGCAATTCACTTCGCAGGTGTGCGCCATTGAGGATGCCGCCTTAGGTGCGGCCGGTTGTGTATCCTTTTCGTGTAATGTGGCAGCGGTGACCAGCACCTCGGCCACTTTTGCCATCTCGTGTATCCCCCCGCCCGTGCCCTCTTGCACAGGTGGAACCGTAACCGAAACTTGCAGCGCGACCCAGCAGTGATGGCGCCTGCGCTGATGTGGGGAGCGGGCCTTCATATCAATTTTGGAAGAGGCCGTGTTACCTCTGCGGACCATGCACACCGGCTGCGCTTGCGAGGCCGAAGACCATAGCGACCAGTTGGGAGCGACCAGTTGGGGACAGTGGGCACGCACCCAGCCAGATCGGTAGCGATCGACCCGCGGTGCGGCCAAATTCACATCTTCATTATGGGGACCGACCACCCTGCAGGAGTATCCATCACGCGCGGCGTGTGGAATAATTACAAACTCCAAGTTCATTTGATCAACGATACGGTGAGCGGCTTTTACAACGGCGCCCCGGTTCTTCAAGATGCCCCTTTCTCTTCGACCTGTACTACGCTTGGGTTATAGGCATTCGACGCTCAGGGTGGAAGCCCGCTTGGTGGGACGGATTCGATCTACTTTGACAATCTCTCTGTGACAGCTTCCGCAAGCGCCGGGGCAACTCTGGTATCGCTTGCACTAACTCCGGGTAACTCCACGATGCAAGCGGGGAAAACGTTGCAGTTGGCCGCCACAGGCACTTACGGAGATGGGAGTACGACGCAGGGCACGGGCAGCGGCTCAGGTTGCCTGAGCTTCGCCGCAGGAACCGTCGTCACGCTCACGGCGACGAGGATTCCGTTGCGGGTTTCGGCGCAACCCCAATTACTTTATGGGTTCTTCGTCGATTAGCTTGCGGTCAGGAGGGCAGGTGTAGTGGCACCAGCTTCCTGTGATACCGTCAGCCGTCCAACGGAGCCGCACAGTAGTTTCGGTCTCAGCGCCATGAGAGCCGCACATCCAGTCCACAACTTCGACAGGACCAGATGCGCCACGCAGCGCCTCCCACTCCCCATAACTCAGATAGAGTGGTTTACCCGGGGATGAAGCGGTGCCGAGCACGTGAAGCCGCGGGTTCCTCTTGGAGACACCAACCACGAAGCCCTCGGTGTGGCAAGCAACAGCCCCACTCTGCAAGTAGAATTCATTTTTCGAACCGGTGTGGTCATAATCGCAAAACTCCATCACCTGGACTGTCGGGCGCTTGCCGACAAGAAGCGGGAAATCCTGACGCTGCGAATCCTTGGGGTCTTTGTCGTAGTCAATTTCCCACCGCCGGATGACGGCGCTCTCGCTGGGGAATGGTCCGCCGGCGAACAGTGGCGTCAGATGTAATCGATCGATCTCGACACCATTGCGCAGGCGAACAAGATCGAGTTCGCCAGCCTCGCCGTAGGCGAAACCGGTGCATTGACAGTACAGAGAGTCCTGGTTCGGTTCGCATTCTGGCTTGGGGTTGGTCATCCACTGCAGACGCCAGGTCTCGCTGACTCCGTCCACCATAACCTTCTGTTCTTCACGAACTCTGGGCGTCGGATACTCCGAACTCGGCGCCGCTTGCGTCTCTCTTGCGAATCCAGCCAGCAGGAAACTCAAGCCGGCTAAACAGCTTGCTGGAAACACGCAATTTTTCATGTTGAAATAAGTATATCTCTGGAAGCTCCGTGCCGCATGAGCGGCGATTATCCGCTAGGATGGGGCGCAGGGGGATGAACTCGTCATGTCCAGCCCAACACCTCCGGATCTGCCGGCTGGAACGCGCACAGCTCCGGCAAGAAAGATCAAGCTTTTGGTGTGGATTCTCGGCGGGATCGGCCTCCTGGTCTGCGCGACGCTGGCGGTTGGTTTCCTTGCCCTCCGCGCCGTAAAGAACGCCGGTTTTGCCTTCCGGTTCGATCCCGCCAAAAAAACGCTCGTAATGATTGGGGGCGGTGGTAAGGAAGTCAAAACATCGGCCGCCGACGATCAAGGACACTCCCGCGGTGGGACGGAGCAGAAAGTGCTCATCGCCTGGCTGGCGCAGCATCCTGAGTATCGCGCCGCGGTGGACGCGGACTGCGCCTGCGATGAGTTGCTTCGATTAAATCCGGGCGCACATCCCTATACCGCGACGGGCGATTTCGCTCACGATGGCAAGACCGATTTCGCGGCCGCAGTGATCAACAAGCAGACCGGAAGGTTTGCACTTCTCATTTTCAACGGGCCGATCGGGGGCGATCCGGTGAAACCAGCATTATTCCTCGTGGATTTGGATCTTCGGCGGCAGGGCCTGTTTTTCGGTCTGTCATTCGAGGAGCCGCCGCGCCTGTACCTTGGATATTACAATTCCGACGATTTTCGGCGCTTCGTTCCTACAAACACTTACGTTCTCGAAGACGTTCTACCCGACTCACCGCCCGCCGGAACCTCTTTTCGGTTGAAGGCCATGTCAAGAACGGGAGTCGGATTGGTTTTGCCCCGGCTCCAAACCTTACCATTCTTGAAACATCAGCAGAGCGGGGGCTTCGGCGGTCTCGAACCTGCGGGCGATTCCTTGAGACATGGAACCAGCCCGCGTAAACGTCTGGTCGGTGCTTGCGGGCGTGAACCGGTGCTCGGGGGGTGGCCCGATCCCCATTGTCCGCCGGCACGCTCCTGATCGACGTGCGAAGCGCGAGCTGGGGTCACTGCTTGTCGATCTTTCTGTCGAGCCTGACGGCAGTTATTATTCCATTTATTCCATTAACAACGGATTCAGGAAGCGGTCACGAGGAATCAGTGAGTTAGGTTGCCTTGTATCAACGCCTTGGACGCATAAGTCTTTTATTGACAAACGCCGACTAATTTCCCAAGCTGGACGTCAGCGGTTGGGCCGTGCAAAGCGCAGACTGACTGGTGGTCAGCCGCCAAACACTCGAGGGTTTAACCAAGCTCGGCCTGCGGACACTCTCATCCGTGGGCCGATTGTGCGCCAGAGATCGTCCCGAGGTCACGTGCCCGCCGAAGAGTGTGCCTGGTCTTGCGGCTGGTTTCCCCAGGGCCGACCGAAGGGCCTATTCCCCCAAACGCCAATCCCGGACCAGCCGTTGTTATTGTTTGTGTGCAATAATTCGCCCGGCAGGCAAACTACTTGACACAAAACAAGAACAAAGTTATGCTTTATGCTTGGAAGATCGCTTGTCAGGCAATCTATTGAACACAAAAGAGAAGCCTCGGAAGACCGTCGGCAACCAGATGGCGTCGCTTCTAAGCGCTCTCTATGATCGCGCACAAACCACCTTCACTTTGGCGGATGCGGTCGAGATCACACGATTGCGGCCAGCACTGGCCAGCAGCCTCCTTCATAAAGCCGCCCAGCGCGGGCTGGTCTCGCACTTGAAGCGTGGTGTTTTTGTGTTGGTTCCGCCAGAATTGGGAAGCGCTACTGACTACTCGGGGAACCCGTATCTGGTCGCACGGCGCCTCGCTGGCGACGCGCCCAATTTCATCTCGCACGCTTCCGCGATGGAAATCCACCGCATGGTCACCCAGCCGCAGTTCGTGATCTTCACATCGAGCACAAAACGCATTCCGAACCGCACCCTGGAAGGGACGGAATTCCGGTTCGTTCTCATCAAGCCAAACCATTTCTTCGGCACGACCAAACACTGGGTGACCAAACAGGAATCTGTGGAAATCAGCGATCTCGAAAGGACGGTGATCGACGGACTCCGGCAGCCGGAATACTGCGGCGGCGTGACGGAGGTGGCGAAAGCTCTATGGATGCGTCGGCAGGATATGCAACCAAGCAAGCTCGTCGATTACGCCCTGCGTTTGGGCGTCGGAGCAGTCACACGCCGCCTTGGATACCTGCTTGAATTATCTGGCACCGCGCCCGAAGTGGAGTTGGCAAGATTACGGCGAGTTCTCACGTTAACTTATCTTCCACTCGATCCAGTCCTCCCGCGGGAAGGTCCGCACGTCGCGCGCTGGCGCCTGCAGCTCAACATCTCTCCAGAAGAACTCGAAGGAGTCCGCACGACCTGAAGTGATTCCACAGCGAAACATCTCGCTGCTGTCGAACCGCCTGGCAGCCGGCGGCGGGCGCCGCATCCGCGAGGATGTGCTCGAACGCGACTACTGTCTGGCATGGTTCCTGGCAGTGCTTTCGCAGTCGGACCTCAAGCCGGCTCTGGGATTCAAGGGCGGAACGGCCCTGAAGCGTTGCTATTTCGACGACTACCGGTTCTCGGAAGATCTCGATTTCACACTGCTTGAAGAGATACCTTTCGAAGAAATCCTCCGTCGGCTGGACGCCGTTTACCGAGAAGTGCATGAAGGCTCCGGAATCTCGTTCGCGTTTGACCGTCAGGACCGCCAGCAACACACCAACAGTCACACGTTTTATCTCACGTACTTTGGCCCGCTGCCTGCCGGTAACGGCGTCAAAGTGGACATCACCGTCCGCGAGCGTTTGATGTTTCCACTCGAGGATCGGGCCGTTCACCGCGGTTATGCCGAATTCACCGACATTCCCGAGAACCGATTGGTCCGCGTCTATTCACTCGAAGAGGTCGCAACCGAGAAAGTGATCGCCTTGATGGATCGAGCCCGGAATGAACGGCGAGATCTCTATGACCTCTGGGATCATTTGAGCGACGCAATCTGCCGAAAACTGGAGTTTCGCGACCGGGATTGCCAGAACCATCGAAAACGCGATTCTCCAGAAGGAGACCCGTCTGAAAGCTCTTTGGTCGGCTCGTCTGGCCTACCAGATGACCCATTTGCCGCGGTTTGAGGAGGTTTTTCGTGCCGTGCGTCGAACGCTCAGACAGGCAAACCTGCCTTGAAGGTTTTACATCGGGCCGTCCTCAAGAGGAAATCGACTCAAGAATGCCCAATCTACGGTATGCCCACTGGTATACCCACGATACGCATAGACGGATATATATGTACTACGCGGCTGGCCGGAGACCATGCTCGCCGATCTCAGAGAACTCGAACGACCGACAGGCCGGTGAAAACACCGAACATCGACGTTCTGCCGTTCGTACCGTGTCAAAACCGTGTCTTAACTCTTTGCGTTGGAGCTGCTGGGGTTAGCTTTGAGCGAAAAGCAGATTCCCCAACTTATTGAAATCATTAGAAGTGTGGAGAACTGAAGGAACCGTTGGAAGGGGTCAGGATGCGCCCAAGGCAGGTGCGCTACCAGGCTGCGCTACGCCCCGACATTCTACTCCTTTGATTCTAAACCGCTTTCTCCGGCCTCGCAATGGGCTTCTGATCTTGACCGTCGCAAAACCGCGACAAAACGCGATGTTGGGCAAAGACCGTGACAGAATTCCGGAGTCGTAATATCAGTGAGTTACGGCCCGAGAATTCGAAGGCAAGCTGGCTCGCATACGTCTCGAACTGGCTCGCGCCTGACGCATGCATCGTGAGATAGACAGAGGAGCGCCCGGGGCCGAATCCGCAGGCGCCGGTGGGGCTGCGCTTCAGCGGCGTCCCTACGGCTATCGATACTTCAGCTTCGGTGAGCGCCGAGCAGATATTGGCGGCGCGCGCGGCTAGCGCGCTCAACAAGGGGGTTTGGCAAGAACGACTGCCGTGAACCACGGCCGATGAGGCTTCACGTGTGCGAGCGTACACTGTGATTGCTTCAATTCCGTCAGATCCGCACCAGGTGAAAACCCAGGGCGGGTCGCGCCCGAAACGGGACCCATTCCATAAATTTATGGTGACACGGCCATTTCTTTAGATTTTCTTCAGATTGCGGTGCTCTAATGCTCCTGGTATGCACTCCCGAAAGAAAAACCAATCCGCTCGCGTTGCAGCTTTTGCCGCTCTGCTTGGGCTTGCCTGGTTCCCACGTGCTGGGGTCAGTTTGAAACAGCGTCCGTGCTGGGGACCGTTCTGGACGCACATGGCGGAGGGATTCCGCACGCCAGCGTCTCCCTGGAAGATTTGGACACCGGAACCGCCCAAGCCACCGTGACCGATGCCAACGGAAACTACCAGTTTCTTGAGGTGCGCGTCGGCCGGTATCACGTAGTAGCTGAAATGGCGGGATTCAAGAAAGCGGTAACACCTACGTTCAAAGCGGACATTGGCGCCCGTCAGCGCGTGGACGTCACTCTCCAGGTGGGTGACGTGAAGGAAACGGTTCAAGTGGAGGCGTCCGCCTCGCCGCTGGAACCCGACTCCAGCGACCGCGGCCAAGTGGTGAATCAGCAGTCCATAGTGGACCTGCCGCTGAATGGCCGCTCCAACGCCGCCCTCACACTGCTTTCGCCTGGCGTACGGCTGGCGTACGGTCTCTCGAAGCGGGAATCTTCCTTCAACATCGGCGGCCTGCGCAGCCAGTTCAACGACTTCATTCTCGATGGAGTGGATAACAACGCTTACGGCACCTCGAACCAGGGCCTTTCCAACCAGGTGATCCAGGTGGCGCCGGATGCGGTAGCGGAATTCAAGGTAATCACCAACAGTTACAGCGCGGAGTACGGACGCGTGGGCGGCGGTGTCATCAACGCTTCCGTTCGCAACGGAACCAACGAGTTCCACGGAACCGTGTGGGAGTTTCTGCGCAACACGGACTTGAACGCCACGGGCTTCTTCAAGCCGACCGGGGGGCAAAAGCCAGTCTTCATTCAGAACCAGTTCGGCGCCGCGGCCGGCGGTCCCATCAAGAAGGATAAGCTTTTCGTGTTCGCCGACTATGAGGGCCTCAGGCTCCTGCAAAAAGCGCTTTCGTTCGCGAGCGTGCCAACGCTCGCCCAGCGCCAAGGAGTCTTCAGCGTAGCGGTCGCCAATCCTTACAGTGGAACGATCTACCCCAATAACACGATTCCGGCGTCGCAGATCACGCAGTTCGGAGCTACGGTGTTCAATGCCCTGCCGGCGCCTAATCTTCCCGGTAATGTCAGCAACTTTTCCGCTCTCTTACCGGCCACTGATACCAGTAACAAGGGCGACATCCGCGGCGACTGGTACGTTAACAACAAGATCACGGCCTTCTCGCGGTTCAGCGACCGGCTGGAATACCAGCTTGCCGCGCCCAACAGCGGGATTCCCGGACCGTCTGGGCAAGGCGCCGGGATCGTCAGCCGCATTATGAACTGGCAAACGGCGAATGGTATTACCTGGACCGTCGATCCAACGTCGCTGCTGGAGTTCCGCATGGGCGCGTCCAAGGTGGAAGGCATGAAGACGCCGGCCACGCTCGATGGGGGCCCAAACATGCTGCAACTCTACGGAATCCCGGGACTGCCAACCATCACAGCACTCACTGGCGGATTGAACACGCAAAACATCACCGGCTATCAATCCTACGGCCGCGATTACACCAGCCCGCAATGGCAGAACCCCCTGGTGGTCAATCCTAAGTTGAACTACTCCAAGATCTTGGGCCGCCACTCTGAAAGCCGGATACGAATTCCAAGCTATCGAGAACAAGAAACTCGAGTTCCGCACCGAATTCTTCAATGCACTCAACAAAACGAACTTCTCGCCGCCGAGCGGTGACGTTTCCAAAGCCACATTCGGAACTACCACCAGCACGTTGCCCGCCCGGCAGGTGCAGTTCGCTCTCAAGCTGATGTTTTGAATCGAGCCCGCGGATTAAGCTACAGCAGCTGCCGTTTTGTGAATCTTCGATTACAGTGCAAAACCATAGGTTGTGTTAAGGTTCGAATGTTCGAATCGCAGTTGAAACTCTCAAATCTTGGATGAACAACATGTCTAACTTCACTCGCCGGCAATTCGCGCGACTGGCGCCCGGCCCGTTGCTGCTTTCGCTCGCTTCTCGCGGCTCGGCAGCGCCGGCTGCGCCAGCCGCTCCAGGAGCGGTTCCGTCGCGGATCGTTCTCACGTGGACGGGCGATCCCGCCCGGACCCAGGCAGTGACTTGGCGAACGGAGGTTGCGGCGGCGTCTCCGCAGGCACAGGTCGCGAAATTTACGCCCGATCCCAAGTTCGAACCGTCGGCCAGCACGGTCGGTGCCACTTGCGAAAAAGACGATTTGGGTGACGGCCGCTCCGCCGCGCATTACGCCGCGAGGTTCGAAGGGCTGTCGCCGGACACGACGTACTGCTACCGGGTGGGCGATGGCCAAGTCTGGAGCGAATGGAACGTGTTTCGCACAGCCTCCACCAAGCCCGAGCCTTTCCGGTTCCTCTACGTGGGCGACGAGCAGAACGCCATCAAATCCCTGTGGTCGCGATCTATCCGGCGCGCGTACGCCGCCGCTCCCGATGCGCGGTTCCTGGTGCACGCGGGCGACCTGGTCGCCGAGGGATATGACGACCGTTTGTGGGGCGAATGGAGCGACGCTCTGGGCTTTATCTCCGCCACCGTCCCCAGTATTCCGGTTCCGGGCAACCACGACCTGCATCGGCCCGCGGGCTCCCCGGAGGCCAATACGACGCTCGCCGCTCCGTGGCCATGGCGCCGCCACTTCGTTCTGCCGGCAAACGGGCCGAATCTGGACGACATGCCGGGCCAGTCGTATTATCTGGACTATCAGGGAGTCCGCTTCATTGCTCTGGATGTGAACGCTTTCGCCGAGGAAAACTTCGAGGCTACAGCAAGAAAACGCGTCACCGACAAGGAAGTCGAGTGGCTCACCAAGGTGCTGAGCGATAACCCGAATCACTGGACAATCGTCGTACAGCACCAGGGGATCTACGCCATCGCGCAAGGTCGGGAGTACGCGGCAATGCGCGCCGCTCTCGCGCCGCTCTACGAGAAGTACCATGTGGACCTGGTTCTACAAGGGCATGACCATGTCTATGCCCGCACCCACAAGATCGCCCGCGACCGGATCGTAGACCCTTCGGCGCCCGGCGTTATTTACGCCATTTCGGTCAGTGGCCCGAAGATGTACAAGACCCAAAAGGTGAACAGCCAATACATGGCGAAGATGATCGAGAACGAACAGTTCTACCAGATCGTCGATGTATCGCCGGAGCGGCTGGCGCTTACGGCATATTCGATTGACGGCGCCGTGGTAGACGGTTTCGAGTTGCGCAAGAACGGAGCGTCCTCCATCTACATCGACCACTCCTCGAGCAAGTCGGCGGGACGGAATATCACCGCGACCGCTTTACGGGCATAGGCCGCCAGCGTGAATACAGTCTGTGGCGCCGCACGAGCCTGCCGATGGCCGTCGGCGAAGTCTCGCGATTTCAGCGCGAATCTGCCAATTTTCCACGTGCCGCGAGCGGTAGGATGCTGGTGCGCATTGACCGTATTGTCAACATCCATTCATCGCCTCGAAACATCTATCAGATAAAGTACTCCTATATTATCTGTTTCAGCCTGGAGGTCCACTTGAATCGACTGTTTTTGTGTCTATCCCTACTTGCGCTCCCGTTGTGCGCGCAGGATCGTGCCGGCATTAGCGGCACCGTAACAGATCCATCGGGAGCGCTGGTCGCCGGAGCCGCGGTCGAGGTTGAGTTGGCCGCCACCGGCTTCCATCGCGCCGCAGTGACGGGTGACTCCGGGCTCTACGAAGTTGCGCCGCTCGGCGTGGGTGTGTACTCGCTGCGCATCAGCAAAGCCGGGTTCAAGCCGGTGACTGTCACCGGTGTCGATCTTCGATATGGAGAAACCAGGACCGTCGATGCCAAGTTAGAGGTGGGCGCGACCTCCGACGCGGTCGCAGTCACTGCCACGGCAGAGTCGCTCAATCGCACCAACGCCGAAGTGGGCGGCGTGATCGAGTCCGAGCAGATCAAGGAAATCCCCGTCAGTGGCCGCGACTGGGCCAGCCTGATGCTGCTGGCGCCTGGCGCCATCAACTACGCCGATGGCAGCCAGCGCGAGATCCGCTTCTCCGGCCATTCGCTGGACGACAGCAATTTCACCTTCGACGGCGTCGACACCAGCGGCGTGCAGGAGCAGACGCAGAAGGCCAATGCGCGGCTCAACATCGCGCTTGACTCGATCGCCGAATTCCGCGTCAGCACCGCCAACTACACGGCCGAGAGCGGCGCTGCCGGCGGCGCGCAGATCAACGTAGTTTCGAAGACCGGCACCAACGAATACCACGGCAGCACGTTTTACGCCGTGCGCAACGATGCACTGGACGCGCGGTCGCCGTTCGACGGCGCGACGCTGCCTCCGTTCACCCTGAATCAATTCGGCGCCAGTTTTGGCGGCCCCATCGTCAAGAACAAGGCGTTCTTCTATGCCAACTACGAAGGCCTCCGCCAGAATCTTGGCGAGACGTTCGAAAACTTTGTGCCGAACGCCGCCGTTCGAGCGCAGGTACTGGCGACATCGCCGGCGATGAAACCGATCATTGACGCCTATCCGATAGGGGAGACGCCGGTGGACGCCTACACCGACATGGTGTCCAAGGTGGCTACCGATACGGTCCGCGAAGACGCCGGCATGTTGCGCTTCGACTACCGCCTCAACGACACGAACACAACGTATGTGCGTTATAACATCGATAACGCCTATAGCGACAGCCCAAGCGACGCCCTAGGAGATCACGAAGTCATCCCGTTGATTCCCACCAACCTCGTTCTCGAGTATCTGCGGATCTTTTCTCCGACCGTCGTTAACGAAGTGAAGTTCGGCTTGAACCGCGCCAATTACCACGATTGGACCTACGGTACTGCGCCGGTCGCCGTGACAGCGGCGAACTATGACGGGATAAGCGACACCTCGCTCGATACCGAGGTTGGAACCACGTTCTCCTACATCGACAACTTGACCTGGAACCACGGGCGCCACACACTCAAGTTCGGGGTCGACTTCCGCCGCATCCGCCTGAACAATTCCGGCAACACGCTGACCACGTCGACTATCGACTATCCGACCGTTACCGACTTCATCAACAACTCCGCCGATACTGCCACTTATCTGCAAGGCGAGGGCGTGGTTGGGAACCGGCGGACCTTCTATCAGGGCTATGCGCAGGACGAGTTCCGCGTGACGCCGACCCTGACGCTGAACCTGGGCCTGCGCTATGAATACTATTCGGTGGCGCACGAAATCCTGAATCGCTCCGCGGTGGTGGACATTCTTGGCTGCGGCGGGTTCTGCCCAAAGGGTACGCCCTACTACGCCCCGAACACCAAGGATCTCGGACCTCGTCTAGGTCTGGCGTGGGCGCCGGCGGCGCTGCACGGCAAGACCTCGATTCGCTCGGGGTTCGGCATCTACTACGGCGGCAACCAGAACGATGACTTCAGCGATCCGGCGGAAAGCGCCGTGCCCCGCTACTCGCTGGCGTCGTCGGACTTTCCGGCCCTGGCCTACCCGCTGACCGCGTTTCTCGATCCCGCCAACCAGCTCTACAGCCCGAAAGCGATCGCTCGCGATCGCAAAGACCTCTCCTACAATGAATGGGACCTGGTGGTGCAACAGCAATTGCCGCAAGATTGGATGGCGCAGGTGGGTTACACCGGCTCCGAAGGCCACCACCTGTTCGACAAATACACCGTCAATCTGATCAATCCGCTCACCGGCACGCGTCCACTGGCCGGCTTCGGTTCGTTCGGTTTGAAGGCCAACGATGGCAACGACAACTTCAACGCGTTGCAAGCCTCTCTGCACCGCCGGTTCACGCGCGGGCTGTTGTTCCAGATGAACTACATGTATTCGCACGGCATTGCCGACGCATCCATCGGCTCCGGCGAATCCGTCGGTTTCCAGGACATGGCTTGCCGCGCCTGCGACCGCAGCAGCACCAACATCGACGTGCGGCACACGATGACCGCCAATGCCGTTTACGATCTGCCTTTCGGGCACGGCAAGCAGTTTCTGCAAGACCGCACAGCGTCCAGAATCTTCGGCGGCTGGAAGTTCGCCGCCATCGCCAGCGCCCAGACCGGTCTGCCGGTCAACATCACGATGACGCGTAAAGCGGGTGCGCTGTTAGATGGCAACACTTCCGGCCAGCGCCCCAACCTCGTGCCCGGCGTATCCATTTACGCCGCCAACCCCAGCATCGACGGCTGGTTCAACCCGGCTGCCTTCTCGCTTCCAGCCAGCGGTACTTGGGGCAATCTCGGCCGGTACATCGCCAACGGGCCCGGCATGTCTGAAATCGACAGCTCGCTGCAGAAGAGATTCAGGGTGACCGAGCGTCTGGCGCTGAATTTCCGAGCCGGCGTGTACAACCTCCTCAACCACCCGGTTTACAGCTCGCCATCCGGAAAGATCGGCACCCTGACCGGCAACCCACCGTCGGTTAGCGGCAGCTTCGGGACCATCACCAGCATCATCAACACCGGCGCTGTCGGAACGGGCGCGCCCCGCCGTCTCGAATTCATGTTCCGGGCCGAGTTCTAGCGAGCGGCCCGCCGGCAGCCACCAACGAGGGTTCGAGTTGAACGACGTACGCCTCCCGCGGGCGTCTGCCGCATCGGGCCCGGCGCGGTATAAACTGAACAGGACCTAGTGGCCCAGGATGAAACGTATCGCTCTGATCGTTGGTGCTCTCGCGATGGCCGTGCTGCCGGGGGTTGCTGGAGACGCCGGCCAATGGAACCGCGTGCGGCGACTTCACGCCGGAACCAGGATCGCGATCGATCTTTCCGATCAAAGACGCGTCGAAGGTCGATTTGCGCGCGCCTCAGAAGCGGACCTTACCTATCAAGCCTCTCGCGAATTCACGGTGCGCCGGGCCGATATCATCCGCGTCTCCCGAAGACCGCGCCTGAGCCGGACCGTGAGAACGCTGCTGGGCGCGGCGATCGGGCTGGGTGGCGGCGCGATTGTCAACGCCACGCTGGGCGCGCGTTTTGCCAATGAGGGGCGGGACATCACCGCGGTGACATTGGGAGGCGGAGTTGCGATCGGCGCCGGCATCGGAGCGATTACGGGCAGTGGCTACAAGATCATCTACTCGACGCCGCCCGCAGTGACTGCACTCGCGGCGAAGTAGCCCAAGCCGACTCGTACCCGCTCTAGCAGAGCCAATCAGAACATCAACCGAATCTGCATTTCGAGATTCGGTTTGCGCGTGGGCCTTTATCCTCGCGCCTGCTGCTACATTGGACCCATGCGAGTGGCTCTGCTGTGTTTCCTCTGTGGGACGGTGGGTTTGGCTGCCGGTCAGACACGTCCGCGCGCTCGCGATCTGGGCATCGTCGCCGGTATCCTTCCCACAGGACCTTTGAACGCAATAACCGACGTAGCGGGCGTGCTCGTCGGCCACACGACTCTGATTCGTGGCGATACGATCCGAACAGGTGTCACGGCGGTCTTGCCGCACGCGGGAAACCTCTTTCGCGACAAGGTCCCGGCCGCAGTGTTCGTCGGCAACGGATTCGGGAAGCTGGCGGGCTCGACACAAGTCAACGAACTCGGCGAGATTGAGACGCCAATTCTGTTGACCTCGACGTTGGATGTCCCGCGTGCCGCCGACGCGCTAATCGATTACATGCTTGCACTGCCCGGCAACGAGGCTGTGCGCTCGATCAACCCGTTGGTCGCGGAGACGAATGACGGATACCTGCTCAATGATATTCGCGGCCGGCACGTCGGACACGACGAGGTGTTCGCAGCGATTCAGAATGCAAAAGGCGGGCCAGTGGAAGAAGGAGCGGTGGGAGCGGGAACGGGATCCGTCGCGTTCGGATGGAAGGGCGGGATCGGCACGTCGTCGCGCAAAGCCGGAGAGTACACCATCGGCGTGCTGGTGCAGACGAACTTCGGCGGGGACCTGACGATCGCCGGTATTCCGGTGGGCCGCGAACTGAGGAAAAGCGTGGGGCCGAACTCGGGGAATGGCAGCATCGTCATCGTCGTTGCGACAGATGCGCCGGTGGACGCGCGCAACCTGCGCCGGATGGCGGCGCGCACCATGTTCGGCCTGGCTCGCACGGGCGCGGACGGTTCTAACGGAAGTGGAGATTACGCCATCGCTTTTTCCACCGCGCGCAATCCTCCGAAGCTAGTCACGAACGACGGTATGTCGGGTCTGTTCGTCGCCACGATCGAGGCCACCGAAGAGGCGATCTACAACTCCCTGTTGAAGGCCGTAACGGTGACGGGGAACGGGCACACAGTGCAAGCACTGCCGATCGAAGAGACGAAAGAAATTCTGAGAGCGCACGGGGTACTGCGGTAGCCTCAGAACGTCAACCGAATCTGCATTTCGAGGCGCCGGTTGTTGGCGGTCTCGAAGAAGCCCTCTCCGTTGGGTGCATCCGCGATCTGGTTGGAGCGGCCGAACAGCGGAGAGGTGATGTCGCCGACGATGGGACCCGGGTTCGTGTGGTTGAGTAAGTTGCGAATCGACATTGAGACGCTCAAGTTATAGCGCCGTCCCGCGCTCGGCTAACCAAGCAGGCCGCGCAGCCCTTGATTAGTCACCGGGCCCAGCGGCGCCGGGCCGGAGCCGCCCTGGGCGGGCTTGGCAGCGTTCTCCTTGCTCGGTCCAAAACCGAAAGCCTTTCCGATGCGCAGATTCACCGAAATCAGCGCCGGTGCGCGGCCATAGTTGCGCGGCACAAGAGTTTCCGTCGCGTCGGGCTGCGGGCCGAGGGAGCAGGGTCCACCTTCAGCCTGGTGTTTCCGATCAGCAAAGGGAATATGAATTTCACATGAATTTGCCGCTTCTTGAGGTTTTCTTTAGATGTTAGTGATCTAATCGGGATGGTGCTCTTTATGAGAAACACACTCGTTTCGCTTCTGCTTCTAGCCGGTCTCACGCCGCTCATGGCGGCGGACAAGGTGGTCGGCGGCCCGTTGGTGGTGAATGTCACTGCGCGAACCGCAACCGTGGTTTGGATCGTGCAATCGGACGAAGCCGTGATGAAAACGGCGGACGGTTCCGAAGTTCACAATGCGCCCCTGCTGCATTCGGAATCGGCGCGGTTCACCGGTCTCAAAGCGGGGAATAGGTACCAGTATGAAGTGCCGGGCAGGCCGGACCTAAAAGGCTCGTTCAAGACACCCCCCGCCGGAGAAGGGCAATTCGAGTTCGTGGTTTATGGCGACACGCGGACGCGGCACGACGTGCACCGCAAGGTGATCGCGGCGCTGCTGGAGCACTGCCATCCGGACTTCGCGGTGCAGACGGGCGACTTGGTGAACGACGGCGGCGACCCAGCGCTATGGCCGATTTTCTTCGAGATTGAACGCGATTTGCTGCGCCAAGTTGCCTATTACCCGGCGCTCGGCAACCACGAACGGCACTCGCACAACTACAGCGATTTCATGCAAGCCGCGCCGTATTATTCCTTCAACTGGGGCAACGCGCATTTTGCGATTCTGGACACCGACCTGGGCAACGCCGCCCCGAGTGAGTTGGCGCGGCAGACGTATTGGAAGGAACAGACCGATTGGCTGGCCAGCGATCTTGAGAAGAACCAGAAGGCGGCATTCCGCTTCGTGGCCGGACATCACCCGCCGATGACAGCCGTGTCCAACCGGCAGGGCGACAATCCGCACATGATTGCGCTGACGCCGCTGCTGGAGCAATACCACGTGACGGCGGCGTTTTTTGGGCACGATCACAATTACCAGCACTATCTCAAGAACGGTATTCACTATGTCATCACCGGCGGTGGCGGAGCTCCGCTTTATGATGTGGACAAGCCGCCCGAGGGCATCACGCAGAAGGTGGCCAGCACCGAGAATTTCGTGCGGGTACGGGTGGATGGAAAGAAGGCGAACGTCGAGGCCATAACACCGGACGGAACGACGATCGATGAGTTCGAGCTGGAAGGCGGATCGAGGGAATCGGCCGCGGCCGCGCATTGAGGAGGGTGGATACACATCGTGCTTAGATTGTCATGGGCGGAGGTTTCTATGAAGAGTTCCAGTCTCGTTTCCTGGGCGGTTGGCTCCTGCCTTCTGTTGGCGGCCGGTTACGTTTTCGGGTCTCAAGCGCCGGGCGGTTACCATTTGCTAAAGAAAGTTCCTTTTGGCGCAGCAGAGGGCGGCGGCGAGTATTTCGACTACATTACCGTCGATGCGGCGGCACGGCGCGCTTACCTCTCGCATGGCACGGAGGTCAAGGTGGTCGATGCCGATAGCGGGGCCGTGGTAGGCAATATTACCGGCTTAAAGCGTGACCACGGAGTCGCCCTGGTTCCGGAACTTGGCCACGGATTCATCAGCGATGGCGACGCGGGTCAGGCCGTTATTTTCGATCTGAAAACGCTAAAGACGGTGGGTCGGGTAAAAGCCGATCGGGACGCGGATTCCATTGTTTACGATCCAGCCTCGAAGCGGATATTCGTTTTCAATGGCGAACCCAACACCTGTACGGTGATCGATCCCGCGAACGAGACGGTGGTGGCGACTCTTCCGTTGGGTGGCGCTCCCGAGCAAGCGGTCGCCGATGGTAAGGGGATGATCTACGACAATCTCGAGGATAAGAATGAGGTAATCGGGATTGACTCCCGCGCACTCAAAATTACGGCGCGGCGGCCGGTCGCGCCGGCCGGACAGCCCGTTGCCATCGCGATGGATCGGGAACACCGGCGGCTTTTCATCGCAGGCCGCAACCCGCAACTTCTGGTGGTCATGAATGCGGACAATGGCAACATCATTGGCCACCCTTTCCCAATCGGCGCCCGTGTGGATGCGAACGTCTACGACCCGGAAACCCGGCTGGTGGCCAGTTCGACAGGCGAGGGCACGATCCACGTATTCCACGAAGACTCTCCGGACAAACTCAGCGAAGTCGAGACCGTGCAGACCGAGTTCGGCGCTAAGACGATGGCGCTCGATCCGGAGACGCACAATCTCATGGTGGATACCGCGGATTTTGATCCGCCTCCCGCTGCCATTGCGCAGAAAGGGAATCCGCGGCCCAAAGCCAAGCCGGGGACATTCCACCTGTTGATTTATGGACGCTAAAGAGTTCCGGGGGGGGTAGGGTGCCTCGCGGGGAGGTAAACCGCAAGATTCCCGGCGAAACACGCGTTCAGATGAGGCCGGGCGTGGCGCCCGATGCCGGCGAAACTAACGCTCATACCGGTACAGCGCCTGCGCTATCGCGAGGCCGCGCACATCGATGCGGCTCAGGTCGGCCGAGCCTGCGCCGTGGGCTTCGGCCAGCAGCAGCATATTGTCGCAGGCGCGGAAGGGTGCGGCGCCGCGCATGGCGCGCGGGTTGTAGCCCATCACGGCGGCGGCAACGGCATCGGTCGAAACCGGATTCAGCCCGGCGAGCAGGACTCCCGGCTGGACGAGTCTGAGATTGCCGATCCACGGGCCTTCGCCACCGGCGACGCTCTCCACCCCGTCGATCACCGCCAGATCGATGGGACGCGCCGCCGCCAGATCCGCCACGATGCGCGGCACGCGGTAGCCAGGGTCATGGCTGGCGCCGAAATGAAGTTCCTGCGGCGCCGATTTCGACGGCTGCCGGGTGCCCTGGTGACCCACCAGATCGCGCCCGCTGGCGGGCTTTTCATTGGGTTCGTCCCGGCCCGCGTCGTCGCCATAGATGGAGGCCGGCAGATTGCCGAAACAGTTCTTGAGCGAGAGCGTGACCCCGCACGTCGCATGGTTCTTCAGCTTGGCCACGCTCACCAGGACATCGGTCTGTTCGAGTGCCTGGTTCAAATCGTAGGCTGGGTACATGTAAGCGTTGCCCGGCACGGGGAAGCGCGCGTATTGCTTGTGCTTGCCCAGCGCGTTGATGTTCTCGAATTCCACCACCGGAGCCGCGGCAGCCAACTGGCGCACATTCCATCCCGCGTCGAGCATCATCTCTTCCAGTGGCCCGGCCGAAGCCCAGGCGCTTTCGACGAACCTGATGCGCCGCGCGCCCGCCCGGCCCATCAGGTACGCCGTGGCGCCCAGCACTTTCGGGTGCGTGTAGTGCGTCAGCGCGGGAGCTTTGCCGCGCACGCGCATCCCCGGACTGCCCGTCATGTTGACTTTGATGGTCACCGTCTTCGCGCGGACCAACCGCTCCAGGCCGCCCAACTGGTCGAACATGGGGGCCAGGCGGGCAGTCACGTCCTCGTCGTAAGAAACGCAGCGGGCGATCGCAACCGGCGATGCCGGCGCCGCAGACGCGACGGAGCTCCGCACCAGCAACGCCGCGCCCGGCGCCGCACACATCGTAGCGATCCATTCTCTGCGAGTAATCATGAGCGATAACCTCTCCGGGTGATCATGGGCTACCTGGCGTGATCGATTGCGCGGCGAGCTTCCCGCAAGGCGAACTCACTGGCAAGATCCATGGTCGGGAACTCTTCGTCTCCGTGATGAATCGTTTCGGCCCGATCGGGATGCCGGATTACGGTGTAATCGCACTTCCAGTACCCGTGCGTCAGTTGATGAAGCTCCATCTCGATTTCGCGGCCTTTGTAGACGGCTTGAATCATAAATCGCATGCTCCTTCGAGCCGAAGGACTGGATGCGTTCAAAACAACTCCAGTCTGAGAGTGGCACACACCGCCACCTTGTCTATGTCCACGCCGGAGCCTTCGTCGGTCGCATAGACTTGCAGGCTCTTCTCGGCGCCATCGGGTGTCAGCAGCGTGGCGCGGCGGTAGCCGCCGAGGAATTGCACGGTTACGTTTTCGACCGGGTAATCGGAATAGTTCAACAGGTGAACGATCTCGGTCTTGCCATCGGCCGAAACCAGCGCGTTCGACAGCATGGTGGACACGTTGAACAGGCGGACGCCCAGGTTCTGCCGGCCCACCAGCGAATTCACGTCGCGCCAGATGTCGTTGAACCGGTCCAACTCGGCCTTGCTGAGGGTGATGCTGTCGCCCGGCGGCCGCTCGTCCTTGAATCCGGCGGGGCTGGTCAACACCGTGCCGCCGGAATGCGCGAAGTCGCGCAGCACCGCTTCTTCGGGGGCCGTCAGCGCGCCGGCGTCCACATCCACCGCCAGGGTACTGCCGGCCAGCGATTCGGGCGTCAACCGCTGCGGCGGCACCGGCGTTACCGGCGTGTGCTTCACCGCGATCATGTCGAGGATGCCGCCCGAAAGCAGGCCGCCTTTCGCCGGGTCCTGCACCAGGGCCAGCTTGCCCGCTTCGCGCATCGCCCGCCATTCCGGATGGCGCTCAAAATAAGCCAGCAGGCCGCCCATACGCTGCCAACTCACCCGCGCGTTTTCGTCCCCGGCGGCCAGCCGCCCGGCGAAGCCGCGGTCCAGCGCCACCACCCAGCGCCCACCCGAAATGGCGGCGTCCGCGATCGCCTGCAGGTAGCGAACGGTAGTGACCACCTCGCCCGCCGGCGGTGTGTTGGCGAGCCACACCGCGGCGTCGCCCCACGCACGCACCGCGCGGATGAAGCCGGTGTTCGTGTCGATCCAAGCCGAGCCGCTGGGACCCGCCATTCTGCTGCTGCCGCGATCCTCCGCCGGAATGCCCGGCCAAACGCCCTGCCACGTGCCCAGCACCGCCGCTGCCGACCCCAGCGCCAGGCGGTTGCGCGCCGTGATCTCGACCACCGGCCTCGATCCGGCCTCCGCCCTCACCGCGGCTGCGGTTCCTTCCGCGAACGAGCCTTCCAGCACGATTCCGCTCACGCCGCGGGCGAGCGCCGCGCGCGCCACCGCCACCGTGTCGCCGCCCGGCGCGATCCGCGCCAGCGTTACCAGGCCGCGCTTTTCCGCGGCGGCAACCAGCTCCGGTGCATAGCCTTCCAGCAGGAGACAATTGATGGGCGTGCCGGCCAGCAGTTCGAGCGACCGCGCGTCCTGCCACGGCCAGCGCATCGGAACCCAAGCCTGCGGCGCTGGCGCGCACCAACCCGAGACCCAACCCAGCGCGGCCAGCATCCCTGCCGCTCGCATACCCATAGTCTTAATCTACAGCGGAATCGGCGCCGGCGGTAAACGCTCATAACTGGCCGCGCGGTTCAGGAATCTTGCGCACCTCCTTGCCACGTAGCTGGGGCTAAAACCCAGATTGAGGTCCGACCGTTCTAAGATCTGAGCCGTACGAATGTAACTATCGGCACCGCGTCGCGCCGCCGATAGTCCAATTGCGATGAAAAACAGCGTTTCCCTCATGTTGTTTGGGGCCGCGATCGGCTTCACTGCCGCCGCCTTCGCCTCCACCACCGCCGCGGTCACGTTCACGGCTTTGCCCTACACCGACCTGAATGACGACTATGGCTCGGCGGGCGCTACTTACAATGGGTATGTCACTGCCGCCGTGAACGGAATCCCCAGCCAATGGCTGATCTGCGACGATTACGTCGATGAGACATACGTTCCGAGCGGACCCCTTGCCTTCGACTATTCCACGCTGGCCAGCTCCGGCAATCCGGGCAGCTTGCACTTTGGCGGCGTGGCGAATGCGCAAACCCTGTATGACGAAGCCGCCGTACTCGACTATGATCTCTATTCGCTGGGACCCCAGGCCTCTCCCGAGAACGTGACCGACTACCAATACACCATCTGGAACCTGTTCGATTCGTCCATGGTGCTCAACAGCAGCCAGCAGGCTTTGCAGGCCAATGCAGTTTCGGCGGTGACATCGAGCGCGGGCTGGCTCAGCACCGTTTACGCCACCACGGCGGTCTACACGCCCGACCCGATGACCAACTCCGCGGGCAACCAGGAGTTCCTCCAGTATCAGGTCCAGACCACCCCGGAACCGGCAACTTACCTGTTGGAAGGAACGCTGCTGGTGTGCCTCGGAGCCTTCCGCAAGCGGCTTGGCGCTGGTTGCTCTCACCCCCGCAACCTAAAGTCGCCAGCCAATGCCGTCGATAAGTGGCATGAGTGACCGATCGGCTCATGTCGGAACGAACAAAGTGCTTCTACGCCGGTTTTGTCGCGGTTGCCGTGCTCGCCGCCGGCTCCTGCATCGGCCGCCACGTCGGGGCGCCGTTCGATCGCATTTCGCAGGTCGCGGCGTTGCCCCTTCAGGTCTCCGGCCACCGCCTGCCGGTGCACCTGAAAGGCTGGGTCACCCTCTCGGATCCCACCACCAATCTGATGTTCCTGGAAGACGATACCGGCGCCGCCCGTGTGGCTCTTCCCTTCCTCCACCTTGACCCCAGGCCGGGCAACGTGGTGGAGGTGGTCGGCGAAGTGACTGAGGGGGGGGCCGCGCCCACGGTTGTCGCCAGCGAAGTCAGGCTCTTGGAGGGTGTCCACGAACCGCACGCGCTCTCCATCCAGGTCGCGGACCTCGTCGCGGGTCGCGCCGGCTTCCGCTATGTAAGCGTGGAAGGCGTTCTTCGCTTCTGGCACCAGGACCGCGCGGGCAACTCCGTCATTAGAATGGGCTCCGGCGCAATGGTGTTCGAGGCTTACATCGGCTCAACGGATCTGCCGGATCTCAACGGCGCAGTCGGCTCCCGCATCCGCGTCCGCGCCGTGGCGAATCTGAGCCGTGACATCTACGGCCGCATGGCCCGCGTGCGGGTGTTGATCCCTAGCGCCACGGACGTCGAAGTCCTCGCGCCGGCTCCCCAAGGCATTCCCGTTCAAACCATTCGCGAGGTGGCTGCTTTGCCTGGGAATTCGCTGACCGAGCGCGTGCTCCACCTTCATGGCAGCATTCGATCCGACGGCGTGCGCGAGGGGCTGCGATTTGAGGATGGCAGCGGCTCCATCCGCATCTGCCAGGCCTCCAATGCAGTGTTGCCAATCGGACAGGTGGTCGATGTGTCCGGCTTTGCCGAACTCGATGGGGGCGAGCTCAAAATCACCGACGCCACACTGGCGCTGGGGAATCCCCCGGCCCATCCCGCCGATAAGGGCCACATCATCACCACGGTGGCCGAAGTTCACGCCCTCAGCCCGGAAGAGGCTGGCAGGCGTGTTCCGGTTCGCGTCCGGGCCACGGTGACCTACATTAATCCCGCAACCGCAGTGTTTTTTGTGCAGGATCAGACCGGTCCCAGTTACGTGTCCGCTCCCCGTATCGGCGAGTTGAAAGTGCAGGCGGGCGATCTGGTAGATGTATCCGGCGTCACCGCGCCGGGCCAGTTCGCGCCCGTCATTTTCAGTGCTTCGGTGGAACGCGTCTCCTCATCTTCCATGCCGCCGCCGGCGCCAGTCGCTTTCGATGAACTGTTCTCCGGAAGGATGGACAGCGCCTGGGTTCAGACCGAAGGCGTTGTGCAAAGTGTCGAGACCCAGCGCGGCAGCACATTGGAAGACGTCGTTTCGCTGCAGTGGGGAGACTACCTGTACGTGCTCCTCATCCACAATCCAGATGCGCGCCCCCTGCCGCCGCCGGATAGCCGCGTCCAGGTCCAGGGTGTTTGCGGAACGATATTCAACGCCCGGCGCCAAATCGTCGGCGTTCAGATCTACGTGCCCTCGCCCGATTTCGTGCGTCTGCTGGAGCCCGGTCCGGATCCGGCCGCACTGCGGCCGCGGCCGATTGATGAACTCCTCCGCTTCTCCTTCGCCGATTCGCCGGGGCACCGCACGCGAATCCGCGGCGTCGTCACTCTGGCCAGCCCCTCCGGCCCGTCGTACGTCGAAGATAGCGGGGCCGGCGTCAAGATCGTCAACCATGCGCGCATGGATCTCCACCCCGGCGATGTGGTCGACGTGCTCGGCTTCGGGCACTCTGGCTCCTTCAGCCCGGAAATGCGGGACGCGCGGGTCGCGCTCGTCGAACGGGGACCCGCGCCGTCACCGCCGTCCATAACCGTGGACGAAGCCTTGGAAGGCGCCTACGATTCCAGGTTGGTCAGCATCGATGCCGCCGTCGTGGACCAGCTCAGAAGCACCACCCAAAACGACGTGATGCTCCAAGTTGGCGGTAAGTTGTTCAACGCCACCTTGGATCACGGGCGGATACCACTGCTGGACCGGGGCAGCATCGTCCGTGTGACCGGGGTCTGCTCCGTTGCAGCCGAAAGGAATCTCGCCTATCGCATCCCGAAGTCGTTCAGCCTCGTTCTGCGCAGCGCGGGGGACATCGCCGTGGTCCGGTCCGCGCCATGGTGGACTCCCGGCCGCCTGCTGGCCGTGCTGGGCTCCATGGCGGCCTTGCTGCTCGCCGTCCTGTCCTGGGTGGCGATACTGCGACACAAGGTCGTGTTACAGACCGCCGTGATCAGCAAGAAGTTACAACAGGAAGAACTGCTCAAGCACGCCGCGGAGCAGGCCAGCCGGGCCAAGAGCGAGTTTCTGGCCAACATGAGTCATGAGATCCGGACACCCTTGAACGGCATCCTGGGGTTCGCCGGACTGATGGCGGAAAGCGAGCTTACCGGCCTCCAGCGGGAACACAACGAAGCCGTGCGTTCGTCGGCCGAGAACCTGCTGGTTGTCATCAACGATATTCTGGACTTCTCCCGTGTGGAAGCGGGCCGGCTCGAACTGGAATCGTTGGATTTCTCGGTTCGCAAGTGCGTCGAGGCGGCTCTCGGTTCCGTTCAGTCGCTAGCCGCCGAAAAAGGCCTCGCGACCTCGATTCAGATCGATAATGAAGTGCCGGAGTGGGTCCGGGGCGACCCATACCGGCTGCGCCAGGTTCTTCTCAATCTGTTAGGCAACGCAGTGAAATTCACCGCGGCTGGCGGCATCGCAGTGCGCGTATTCTTGGCTCCGGAACAGGACGCTGCTGCGGCTGGCTCCAATCACGCTCAGGTGCCGCGCCAGATCCAGTTTGCCGTCTCCGACACAGGCATTGGCATCCCCGAGCCACAACGGGAGGTCATCTTCCAGCCCTTCCGGCAGGCTGACGGGTCCGTCACCCGGCGTTTTGGAGGTACCGGCCTCGGTTTGGCCATCTCCCGGAAACTCGTCGCCATGATGGGGGGAAGAATGTGGCTGGAAAGCGCCGAGGGCCAGGGCAGCACCTTCTTCATCACCGCACCGATCCCACCGGGCCAAGCCCCGGCTGGGGGCGAGCAACCCGCTATCGCCCCATGTGGCCAATCGCCAGCGGAGCAGTCCCTGCGCCGACCCCTTTCCATCCTGGTCGCGGAAGATAACGCGGTCAATCAGCGTCTCATCCGGACCCTCCTGGAGAAGCGCGGTCATCGCGTGACCGTGGTCGGGACCGGAGCCGCCGCGCTGGCGGCGTGGCGCCAGGATGGCTTCGACTGCATTCTGATGGACATTCAGATGCCGGAGATGGACGGATATGAAGCCACCCGCCTCATCCGGGCCCGGGAGTCGGGAAATGGAGCGCACATCCCGATCATCGCGTTGACCGCCCACGCCATGAAGGGAGATCGCGAAAAGTGCCAGCAGGCCGGGATGGACTCGTATATTTCCAAACCGATTCAAACCGCGGCGCTGGACGATGCATTGGCAAGCCTCCCCGCCCGTCCAGACTTGAGCGCCGCGCGAAAGCCACCGGAGTGAAATCGTTGATCCTTTGACTGGCTTATTATAAGAGAGGGCGTTATGGTTCGATATTGGTTTGCAACTCTTCGGGCAGGCCGGCCGCCCTACGCCGCGAGCGTACGCTCACGGCGTGGCTTCATTCGTTCGGATTATAGAATCGGTCAAAGGTTGTAGCGCATTTCCGATATAGACAGCGCCCGGTCCTGATCTCCGTGTGTCTGTGTTGCCAGCCTTTCCGGGCGCACCATGGATTTTTATCCCCAGATTGCCTTCGAAGCGTCCATACGATTTGCGTTTTCGCCGATACCAATTGGACATATCCCGAATCCGTATATCACGGACCCCCGCGCTGGCTGGCGGCAACCGATTCGGCCATTCCGCTGCCGTTGCTGCATATCACCACCCAGGTTTCTTGGCTCTCGGCGTGTTCCCTTTGCCGATTTCCGGCGCAAATGCTGGTGATGACGGCTATGATACGCTTAAACCGGTGAAGGTTCACACTATCGGTATGCACCAAACCATCCTACTCGTTGATGATGACCCACAGATCCGGGCGCTATGCAGGACGACCCTCGAGGAAACCGGCTACTTCGTCAGCGAAGCGAGTAACGGCAAGGAAGCGTTAGAAGCAATTAAAGAAACAGTTTTTGATCTGATCGTGCTCGACTTGTGTATGCCCGACCAGGACGGTTTTGAGTTCCTGCACGCTGTTCGTGCCGAGTTGCCGAAGCTCAAGATCATCGTTATATCTGGATTTATGACTGGAACAATGCTTCCGGTTGCGAGACTGCAAGGTGCGGTTGCAACACTCGCTAAACCATTCTCTCCTGATTCGCTGCTTTCGGCGGTGAGCGACGTGCTGGGCACCAAAGATCCAGTCGGTGCGTCCGATTGACCTTGAAGCCGCTCACGATCCGACGATCGGCTTTGAAGGATCGGCGAGCATTTCTCGAACCTTCGCTGCCAGTTCCTCTGGGCCGAACGGCTTATGAAGGAACGCCACGCCACGATCAAGTACTCCGCGGTCAGCAATCACATCCGCCGTGTACCCCGAGGTAAACAGTATTTTCAGATTCGGGCGCAATCCCTTCAAGCGTTCAGACAACTCCTTGCCGTTCATTCCCGGCATCACCACGTCGGTCAGCAACAACTGGATTTCTCCCGCATATTGATCGGCAAGAGACATCGCCTCGTAGCCATCAGATGCTTCGACGACGTGATAGCCATACTGTCTCAGTGCGGTTCCGGCGAAATGCCGCACGGTAGTTTGGTCTTCGACCACCAAGATCGTTTCCCGGCCCCCTCCCGTTGCCGCTCTACTTCCATGTTTATCGGGCACCGGACAGGCATCTATTCGTGGAAGATATACCTCAAATGACGTTCCCACTCCAACTTCACTTGACACATCAACCCACCCGCCGTTCTGTCGGATGATGCCGTACACGGTGGAAAGCCCGAGGCCGGTTCCCTTGCCAATTTCCTTTGTCGTGAAAAACGGCTCAAAGATCCACTGACGAGTCGTTGCGTCCATACCATTTCCGGTATCCGTCACAGTCATCAGAACGTAGTGTCCCGGAGTTGCGGCAGGGTGAATGGCGGCGTTTTCTTCGTCAAGTTCCATGTTCGTTGTCGCGATGTCGAGTCTTCCGCCGTCTGGCATTGCGTCACGGGCGTTGACGACGAGGTTCATAAGAACCTGATGAATTTGATCGGGATCTGCCAGCACTTGCCCTAGACACTCCTCGAGTTGTGTTTTCAGGACAACGTCCTCGCCGATCAAACGTCGCAGCATGGGTGCAGACTCCCGGATGGTCATATTCAGGTCCAGCACCCTCGGTTCAATCGCCTGCCTGCGACTAAATGCAAGAAGTTGCTTGGTCAGACTCGCCGCACGTTCCCCGGCTTCTCTGATCTGGTTTGCATAGGACCTCAACGGATCAGTGGCTTTCAATCGTTTGAGCAAGAATTCGCTGTAACCATTGATAACCGTGAGAAGGTTGTTAAAGTCATGTGCCACGCCACCCGCCAGTCTACCGATGCTTTCCAGCTTTTGAGCCTGGCGCAACTGATCCTCCAGCTTGGCCTTCTCTCCTTCCACCCGTTTGCGCTCGGTGATGTCTTCAATGAAGCCCTCATAGTAGACCGTCTGTTCATCTGGGGAGACCTTCCGCAGATTGATGGACACCCAGACTGTGGTCCCATCTTTGCGCCTGAATTGACAATCGAAGCCGCGGACGACCTCGTGATCTTCGAGTAGCTGCATACAGCGAGCACGCTCATCCGGCTCCATCCAGAGTTGATGGGCCGTGTCGGTAATGGCTGATATGAACTCCTCCGCCGAATCGTAGCCTAGCATCTTCGCCAGAGCGGGGTTCGCAGCCAGACTTCTCCCCTGAGGGGTTGTTCGATACATCCCTTCGAGCGCACCCTCAAATATGTCTCGATATTGTCTCTCAGCTTCCTTGAGTTCAGTGATGTCTGTGATGAATCCTTCCAACGCCTCTAGTTCGACCCCCGAAAAAACTCCCACGCCCTGTTCCCAAACCCACTTCTCACGGCCATCTGCTGCGAGGATGCGATAAGTCAGCCGAAATGGAAGCCGCTGGGTCAGCGCCACTTGCACTTCGTGCCAAATCCGATTCCGATCATCAGGATGAATCAGCGAATTGTAGGTCCGAGCGCCGACCCCCACCAGTTCAGTGGCTTTGTAGCCGGTCAGGGCTTCGCAGCCATCGCTGACAAGTTCCATCGTCCAGTCTTTATCATTCTTGCAACGGTAGGCTAGGCCGGGGAGATTCGAGAGCAGTGTTGCCAAACGACGCTCGCTCTCGAGTAGGCTCCGTCCAGTCTCAGGTTGGTGTGCGCTGCTGGGTTGTTCCCCGCTCATTGGGGTTTCAGAACCGAAACTCCATCCTATTGTACTCCGGTCGAGTTCCGACGCCGCTACTGGACGTGGCTGCCGGAACCGGTTCCGCTTCAATTCTTCGGTTTCGTGAGGTGGCGGTAAAGCCTGAACCCCGGAAGACTCAAGAGCCAGCCGCGCGCCGTTCGATGAAGACCTTAACGATTGGCTTTGCGCTCCTTGTCGGCGCCCTGATTGGACTCCTGGCCGGGTTCACCCGCCATTAACTTCACAGCCCCCATCGCCAAGAGGATACTCGCGTCTGTTTGTGGCACTACGGCATCGGCGGCATTTCGCGGGGTGCATTTTCTCACGCCTTTGGGCTAGATAGCACATCTTCGCAGCCGCGCACCATACGTCGATGCAGAGGACAAACAGAGGAGAAACAAGTGAAAAGTCGATCTGTATTCCAGATGCTGGCGATTGCGTTCAAAGTAGGCCAATTCAGATGAACAAACCCGCAGGAAACCTCCGGGCAACAGACCAACCCCTTCCGGCAGTTGAATTCCGCTGGCGTAGTTTCCAATCCAGCGTTCGTGTTCCCATACTCACTTCCTCGTGCAGTTACCATTTCTGCTAAAACTGTTTGAAGTGGCGTTCCTCCGGCGAGACCAACCTCATGTGGAAATTTCTGCGATACATCACCAATAACGAGGCAAAATCCCGCCACGAAGAGGCCTTCGATGCGATCTTCTGGGTGATCGAAACGCTCGCCCTGATTTTCGGAATCTGGATCCTCGTCGAAAAGCACATCGCCGAATGGATACCGTTCCTGGTCATCGAATACTGCTGGGCAATGGACAATCTGCGACACAATCGTCCTTAGATGTTCGAACGCGGCGAGATGCCTGCCTTGCCGCTAGCGTCCTCCGCCAGCCGCGCGCCCGTTTCCGAGGGCTGGACGCGGGCAGGCCATGGGGATACCCTACAAAGCATGATACTTCGATTTGCGATTGTACTCCTGGTGGCGGGCGGCGGCTGGGCTCAGGACATCGCGCGCATGGAAGAGGTGATTCAGTCCTACGCGGCGAACCGGCAGTTCATGGGGTCGGTGCTGGTGGCGAAGGGCACTCAGGTGCTGCTGAGTAAAGGATACGGGTTTGCCAACCTGGAATGGGACGTGCCGAATTCACCGGCGACGAAGTTCCGGCTGGGGTCGATCACCAAGCAGTTCACGGCGGCTTCGATTCTGCTACTCCAGGACCGCGGGAAGTTGAATGTGGAAGACCCGGTCAAGAAGTATATGACCGATGCTCCGGCGGCGTGGGACAAGATCACCATTTATCACTTGCTGACCCATACGTCGGGGATCCCGAGTTTCACCAGTTTTCCCGAGTACCCTAAATGGGAGCCGTTCGCGGCCACGCCCGCGGAAGAAGTGGCGCGCTTCCGCGACAAACCGTTGGATTTCGCGCCGGGCGAGAAATGGAGCTATAGCAATTCGGGATATGTGCTGCTGGGGTACCTGATCGAGAAGATCACGGGCGGCAGCTATGAAAAGTTCGTGCGCGAGAATATTTTCGCGCCGCTGGGTATGAAGGACTCGGGCTACGACTCGAACTCCGCCATCATCCCGAGGCGCGCATCGGGTTACGAGCTCAGTAAGGGTGAGCCGGTGAATGCGGGGTTCGTGAACATGACCATTCCGTTTTCCGCGGGAGCGCTCGATTCCACCACCGAAGACCTGCTGAAGTGGGAGCAGGGGTTATTCGGCGGCAAGCTGCTTACAGCGGCGTCATTGTTACAGATGACCAAGCCGTTCCAAAGCAATTATGCGTGCGGCCTGTTTGTGGAGACGAAGGACGGGCGCAAGGTGATCCAGCACGGTGGCGGCATCGAAGGCTTCAACACGCAACTGACGTACTACCCGGAGGACATGCTGACGGTGATAGTGCTGGGGAACGTGAGCGGCTCGGCGCCGGGGGATATTGCCGCGAAGCTGGCGGCGTTGGCGCATGGCGAGGCGGTGAAGCTGCCGGCGGAGCGGAAGGAAATCACGCTGGATCCGAAGGTGCTGGCTCGATACGTGGGGACGTATGAATTGATGGCGGGCGCTAACATGCTGATCACGCTCGAAGGCAATCAGCTTTCGGAGAAGCTGGCGAGCCAATCGGCGTTTCCGATTTTTCCGGAATCGGAGACGATGTTCTTCCTGAAAGTGGTGGATGCACAGATTGAGTTCGTAAAGGACTCGAGCGGCGCGGTGACGCACCTGGTGTTGCATCAGGGTGGACGCGATCAGAAGGCACCACGGACCAGCGATAAGGCGGAGGGTCCTCCTCCGCGGAAAGAGATTCAAGTTTCGCCGCAACTCCTGGCAAGGTATGCGGGGACGTACGATCTGGGGCCGGGCGTTGACGTGACGATGACGGTGGAGGGCGGCCGGTTGATGACCCAGATCACGGGTCAGCCGAAGTTCGAATTATTCGCCGAGTCGGAGACCAGGTTCTTCCTGAAGGTAATCGACGCGCAGGTGGAGTTCTTTGTGGACCCGAGCGGAACCGTGACGCACCTGGTGATTCATCAGGGCGGGCGGGAAACGAAGGCGCCGAGGAAGTAAGTGCAGCGGGCGGCGCCGCACGGACCGGCGGCGCCGCCAGATTGCGAAGCCAAGCAGGGATAACCCAGGACCATGGTTTCGTACTGGTCCTACTCCCCCGTGCGCAACCGGCCAACCAGCTTGCCAAACCGAGCCCGTTGTGTGTAAACTCAATCCATCATTACGGTTCGCAGGTGCTTGCGACCCGGCGTTCTACTACTAAAACGTTTGGAGGGGATTACGATTCAGAGGCTCCCTTTACACCGTGTGATGGCGTGCCTGGTTTTGTGCGTATCCGCACGCGCCGGCATCCTGGTCGTCCGGTCCGAACATGGTCTCCAGTTCACCGACGCGGTATCGATCGCGGTCAATGGCAAAGACAAAGCTCTTAGCCTGGGCAGCCAGCCCACCGGCACCGCAGGTTCCAAACGGTCTTCGGCTCGCCTGGCAGGCACACTGCTCAAAGACGGCGACGCCGGCGTCCTGCTGGAGTACGATTCCGGCAACGCCAACTACCTGCTTCCCGAAGGCCTGCCTAAGAACGCACCGGACGACCCGGCGGGCGCCTGGAAGGAAGCCAGGATCGTATACAAACAGTCCTCCTCCGACAAGGCTGGAACCGAGGTTCCTTTCGACAGCTTCGTGGCGTTCCTCCCGGCAGGAGTGGCGGATCTGGCCGCGTTGTGCAAGGACACCGGCGCGTTGCAGTTGATCGGCGGGAAGGGCAAGAGTTTTCCCACCCAAGTCGAATTGATGTCCGCCGCGGTGAAGGCTTACGGCACCGATCCGGCGATGGCTCCGCTCGAAAAGTATGTCGGAGAGGGGATGCGCAGCCGATATGAAGCCTTCGAAAACGGCGTGGGCGGCATCGACGTTCTGAACCAGGGGCTCGACTTCGCCACGCTGTCGCAATCGGCGTACCCCAAGTCGCTGGAGCAGGACAAACTGCGGCAGCTTCTAATCACGCGCAAGGCATGGCTCGATCGCAAGATCGCGGTCGAGAAGGCCTTCGCCGCGGCTGCCCAGTGGGATGCGTTCCTTTTAGGCGACCGCGACCTGGCGCGTTACCAGCAGGCTTTCCCGGAGATGGCGAACGATCACCGGCAGGCCCTGCAGGGCAGCCTCCAACTGCACCTGAAGCTCGCCACGGCACGCCAGAGTGAGGGTGACTATGGCGATGCGTACCGCGAGTTCCTACTGGCCGGTCTGCGCAAGCCATCGGACTCCGCGTTGCGCGAGCGCGCCATGCAGGCGTGGACCGAGTATTCGCGGCGGAACGCCATGGACCTGCAAGCAAAACGGACCAAGCTCGGCGCCGGCCCGCAGAGCACCGTAGATCGCGCTCTCTACTTCGCCGACCAGAATAAGCGCGAGAAGAAGCTCGAGGAAGCCCTGAAGAGCGTGCAGGATGCCGAAACCGCGTTGCGAACTTCCCAGCCGGGGGGCAGCATCAGCAACACGACCTTGAAGGTGTGGTACGCCGAGGCCGATATCCTGGCGGCGGAGGATCGCATTGCCGAAGCCCTGGCGGCGCTCGATACGTACGACCTGCATGCCGTCGACGAGGAGCGCGCACCGGCCGAGGCGCTGCGCAATCAACTTCTGTTCAACCTGAATGCGTCGCTGAAAAATTTGAAAACCAAGCTGCAGGCGGCCTGGTCCGAAGGGAATTTCGGCTTGGCCCATCAACTGTCCGCCCAAGGTTTGAGGATGGATGCCGAGGACGCCGACCTGTTGTATTATGCGGGCGTGTCGGCACTGATCGAGCGGGCGCCCAAACTGGCCCACGACCGTCTCACACACTACCTGGAAGCCTCCGACACGCTGGATGCCAACACCGAGCAACGGACACTAGTCAGCCGGCTGCTGGCTTCCGTCGCGATACCCGCCGGCGCCGCCGGAGGCGACCCCAACTGGCTCTCCGGAGAGAAACTGCCCAAGGGGGTGTTCTATTCCCCCGTCAGCCTCGCCTTCCAGCCGCGTATCGACCACATCGACGGGTCCAACAAGTTTCACGTGGCGTTCGAATGGGATGGCGAACGGTTGAAGTCCGTTAGACCCACCTTTGAAAACGCCGCTCACGCGACGAGCGAGAAAACCATTACGTTCGGCTACGAAGACCATGTGCCGCAGGTGGTGTGGGCCACCGATGGCGAAGAAGCCCGGCCGCCCGTACCCGCCGATCCCGACGAAGCGTACAGACGCTCTACCGTACTCGTGCGCAACAGCCCGTTTGTGGACCCTGTCGCGGTGCAGCGCATCACCGGAAAGAACCTGGCGGTGGCCATCGCAGGCAACCCGTTCTTCAACCCGTTCGTATGGGAGAAGCTTTACTATTTCCGGATCGCCTACGACGATAGCGGACGAATCAGCCGCGCCCAGGAGCTGACCGGCCCCGCGGGCTCCCCCGCCGAGCAGGTACTCGAATTCGAATGGAACGGGATGCAACTGACCGCTATCCGCGGCTATCTGGGGAAGACCAAGAACTACGAGCGCACAATGCAATATGAAGACGGGCGGCTGGTATCGGAAGAAATTCAGGGCCAGGGCAAGCCCTCGCACATCAAATACAACTACATGGCGAATCGGCTGGTATCGGCGGAGGCGGCCACCGACCCGACCCTGGACAACCGCAACCGCAAGGTGACGTTCCTGGCGAACTCACCTTCCACACTGGTGAAATGATGCAAATCGTTCGATCGACCGGGCGGGGCAAGTCTGCCTGGCTGAATTGCAGTCTGCTGTTTCTCGCGGCCCTCGCGCCGGCGCTCCACGCTCAGGAAACCGGCAGGCGCCTGGCGTTGATCATCGGTAACGATGCCTATTCGATCAGCCCGCTGAAGAACGCCGTGAACGACGCGCGCGCCATGGACAAGGCGCTCAAGAGCGCGGGCTTCCTGACCGTCACACTGGAGAACGCCAGGAAAGCGGACATGGATCGCGCCATCGGCGAATTCCTCGACAAGCTCGGCCCCGATGACACCGCCCTGTTCTTTTTTGCCGGCCACGGCGTCCAGATCGAAAACGAAAATTTTCTGGTGCCCGTGGACTTTCCCTCGGTTGCGACCATATCGGCCGCCAAGTTCGCCTGCATGTCGGTAGCCCGGATTTTCGATGAGCTGAAACGCAAACGGGCCAAGCGGAACATCGTCATTCTGGACGCCTGCCGGAGCAATCCGGTAGCTGAGAAGTACTCGCTCGAGGCCGGCCTGGCTAATCCGCAGGATGCTCCGAGTGAATCGTTCGTGGCCTTCTCCACGGGTCCTGGCCAGACCGCCACGGACAATCCGAACGGCCGCGACAGTTGGTTCACCGAAGCGCTGGCCGACTACATCTCGCAATCCGCGCTCACCGTGGAAATCAACGAGGTGTTTACGCGTGTCAAGAAGCGGGTCTCGCAGGCGACCGAAGGCCGGCAAACGCCCTGGACCACCTCCAACCTCACCAGCCGGTTCTACTTCCACATGCCCCCGAACGGCGACTCCGATAGCGATTCCACCGTGGCCGAGAAATGGATGGAGGACGCCCGCGTCCGGGAGCAGCGCGAAGAGTGGGCAGAGGCCATCGACCTGGTCAATCAGGTGCTGCAGAGGAAGCCCGGCGGAGCCCTCGAAACGCTGGCGAAAGAGAGATTGCCCTACCTGACTGCCCGCAAGAATGCCCAGGCGCGCTTTGAGGCTGGCGACTACCCGGCCGCGGCCAACTCTTACGAACAAGCCCTGAAGTTGGACCCGTTCGCGATGAATGCCGTTTTGCAGGGCGTCAACAGCTACCTGCTGCAGGACCATCTGCCGGAAGCCATCGTACTGCTCAAAGCCATGCGTCTCCGTGGAACCTCCGAGGCCGTTCAGACCGCCGACTTGATGTTAAAACAGCTTGCCGCGGTATCGCCCGAGGCCGCCACGGAGGTTCAGTCAGGCGTGCCCCAGCCGCCTCCCATCGAGGAGGTCTTCAGCGGCATGCACTTTGGAGTTCCCGATTGGGATGCCGGGAAGCGGCACCTCGAAACCGCGGAGGTCGATATCACGCGGTGGACGAAGGACCTGAAGATGGAGGTTCCGATGCCGGTGCTGGTCGCGTCGGCCGCGACTGCGACACCGGCGCCGGCCGCCGAGACCACCGCGCAGGCTACCGCCGAGACGGCGGCCGACCACGCAGACGACGCGCAAGCCGCAGCCGTGAACAACGCCATCTTTCATGTGGAAGTGGTTCCCACTGGAGATACCAGGAACCTGCGGCTCCGCCCCGACGCCGCCGAGGAGTTCGGCTACGTGCAGTTCGACGGTCCCGCCGGCGAAACCCCGGTGGTGTTCGCGGGCAAACAGGTAGTGCTTCCCACCAAGCTCAAGCTTCCCACTGGAAAATACGAAATCCGCACCGTGGACGAAGGGAAAGTGGTCAACCGGCAGGATCTGGAAGTGACGCCACTCTCCACGCAAACATTCAAGGTGAAGCGGCCATGAAATATCTCGCTCTCACGCTGCTGTGGACGATTTGCGCCACCGCGGCCAACTGGACCGACCGCAAGGAATACGACCTGGTTCTGAACATCCGGGCCGAGACCTCGCCTCAAAAGAGGCTGGGGTTGCTCGACCAGTGGAAGAGCGAATACCCCAAGAGCGAACTCGGGCAGGCCCGCCTGGAATTGTACCTTGCAACCTATCAAGCGCTGGGAGACAGCCCGCACACGCTCAGCGTCGCCGGGGAGATGCTGGCGGCCCAGCCGGACAACCCGGTTGGCGCGTATTGGTTCACCCTATTGCTGCCGGAAGAAAAGTCGGCCTTACCCGAGCAATTGGCTGTGGGCGAGAAGGCCAGCCGTCAATTGCTTGCGGACCCGAAACCGGCCGGCGGTGTCGAATCGATGGCCCACCGCACGCTGGGCTGGATTCATTGGCAACGGAGCGAATACACGCAGGCCGAAGAGGAGTTCCAAAAGTGCTTGCAAGTGAATCCCACCGCCGCCGAGATATCGGGCTGGCTGGGCACGGTACTCGCGACCGAGCAGCAGCCGGACAAGCGGGTGCCCGCGCTGTGGCAGCTTGCGCGCGCTTCGGCTTACCAGGATTCGGGGGCACTGCCCGACGGGCTGCGGCGCCAGTTCGGCGAGGTTCTGGAGCGCCTTTACACTTCTTACCACGGCAATTCGAGCGGCCTGGATCAACTGCGCACCGCCGCCGCCGCAGCGCCGTTTCCGCCGGTGGGTTTTGACATCGAATCGGTGGCGGCGGCAGCCCTACGCAAGCAGGACGAGGAACTCAGCCGCACCAACCCGCAATTGTTGGCGTGGGTCCGCATGCGGCAAAAGCTGGAAGCTCCCGACGGCGACAAATACTTTGCGGAAACCCTGCACAACAGCCCGCTTCCCAAATTGAAGGGCGTGCTGATCAAGGCCGACCCGCCCGGCAAGCCGAACGAGCTGACGATTGGCGTCATCGACCCGGCCCAGGCGGAGATCGTGCTCAAACTGACTATCGAGTTCCCGAACGATGCCGCCGCCGGAACCGTTCTGGAATTCGAGGGGGCCGTCGATTCCTTCGTCAAGAGCCCGTTTGCATTAACGGTCGTTTCCGACCCGTCGAAGATCTCGGGCTGGCCTGCCGCGCCGCCGGCTTCCCAAGGCGAACAGAAGTAGCGGAGCGCCACGAGCCAGAAGTTGGCCCTCTTAACGGTGGAGGATCTCCACCTTGGTCACCAGGGTAGCTGCCGGCTTGCCGGACCCGTTCACCACGTACACCGCATGCTGCGGCTCATTCTTGACCGCCGGTCCCGCAGATGCCTTCTGCGCCGAAGCCGGCTGGGCAACCTGCCGGAACGGCAGGTCGCGCGTGCCATACTGCTCGGTAATCCGTCCCACGGCGGAATTGATTCGTCCGGAGGCGGCAATCTGGGTCGGGCCTGACGATGGTTGCGGCCGATCCCCCGGACCCTTGATGCTTTCGGACAATTCGTCAATGTCGCGGGGGTCCCTCGACAGCACCACGAACAAGGTCTCTGTCCCGGGCGGGTCGTCAATTTCAAAGCAAGCGTGCTTCGGCGTCCGAACGATCCGGCCTGGGTCGATCCGATTGCTCTGATCCGACAGTTCCGGCGTGGGAAAAAGCGGAACCCAGTCGCCGCTCGACTGTTTCGACAGCACATACAGATACCCGGACCGGTTCGCCTCCAGCTCGACGGCCACGCAGTCGCCTTTGCGGAAGTTGCGATCCGGATCCACCGGCTGGCCGCGGTCGCCGCGCGCGCTCACCAGCAGCAGGTTATACCGAAGCCCCAGGTGCACCGCGCCGAGCGCCGCCGCCGAGCCGGACGTGGCGCGCCCCGGCTGCGAGGCTGGCGGTACGGTTGCCGGAGCTGCCTTGGCCGGCGCCGATTGGCGGACCGGAGGCAATTCGTCCTTCGGCGCGGCGCCGGCGAAAAAAAGTTCCCGTGCGCCCTCCGCCGGCGGCGGCTGTTGCGCCATGCCGGCAGTTGCACCAAGGGCCGTCACCAGGGCCAGTAATCTTCGCATCCGTTTTCTCTCCGTCATGCGTTTCGACCACTTTCATCCTGCATCGTCCGCGGCCGAAAGCTGTTATGGTATAGTATCGAAAATCGCATGCAACTGGAAGCCCCGAGTGATCGGAGCTGCTAAAGATTTCTCTCACTCTGATGCAACTGCCCGCCCGCCTCGGCAAGTACGAGCTGCAAGAATTCCTCGGTGGTGGGATGTCGCATGTCTACAAGGCCTTCGATACGGTTATCGGACGCACGGTGGCGGTTAAAATCCTGGTCGAGCCGGCATCGCAGGATCCCGAAGCCCGCGACCGCTTCCTGGCGGAAGCGCAAACCGCCGCCAAGGTAACCCACGAAAACGTCATCAGCATCTACGATTTCGGTACCGACGACGAGATGGGCCTGTTCATGGTGATGGAGTTCCTGCAGGGCGAAGACCTGCGGCACGCCATCAAGAACGGCCATACGGGCGACCTGCGCAGCAAACTGCAAATCGCGCTGCAAATCGCCCGCGCTCTCGATTTCATCCACAAGAACCGAATCATCCACCGCGACATCAAGCCGGAGAACGTTCACATCAACACCGCCGGCGTGGTCAAGCTGATGGATTTCGGAATTGCCAAGAGCGAAGATCTCTCGCGCACGCAGCCGGGCTATGTGCTCGGGACGCCCTACTACATGGCGCCCGAACAGGTGCGGGGAGAGCAACTCACCGGCCTGGTAGATGTCTATGCCTTCGGGGTCCTGCTATATGAACTGCTGACGGGGCAGAAAGTCTTCGTGGCGGATTCGGTGGATCGGATCTTCTACAGCATCTTGAATGTCCCCTTGGACGTGGCGCCGTTGCAGAGTGCGGGTGTGCCCCAACCGGTGATCCAACTGGTGTCGGCCTGCAACGCCAAGGTGGCCGCGGAACGGCCGCAGGGCTTCGCTCCCATCATCGCCGACCTGGAGCGCATGATCGCCAGCCTGTCTGGAGAGACACCAGCAGCGGAGCGCCCGGCCGCTTCCCCCGCGCCGCGAAAAAACCGTACGCCTGTGCTCCTGGCCGGTTTGGCCGTGCTGCTGGCGATAGGGATGATCGGCGGATATTTCGCTTTCAAGCCCGCGGCTGCGCCCAAGGTGGTGGAACTGCCTAAGACCATCTCCACTCCCACCGGCGAGATGGTGTTGGTGCCGAGCGGGGAATTCCGTTTTGGGGAGAACAAGCAGGTTGCGTCCCTTCCCGCCTATTACATAGACAAGACCGAAGTGAGCAATGCCGCTTATAGCCAGTTCTGCCAGGCGACGAGCCGGCCGCTTCCCGAGCACTTTCCCGGCAACCAGCCGAACCTTCCGGTGGTATTTGTGAACATCGATGACGCGCGCGAATTCGCCAGGTGGGCGGGCAAGAGGCTGCCGAACGACCTGGAGTGGGAAAAGGCTGCGCGGGGCACCGACGGACGCACTTATCCGTGGGGCAACGTGAGCGAAATCTCGCGTGCCAATACGAACAATAGCGGGAAGTTCCTGCCGGACAGCGCCGATCTGCTGCGGCCGGTCGACAGCTTTCCATCGGGCGCCAGTCCATACGGCGCCTTACAGATGGTCGGCAACGCCTGGGAGTTGGTGGACAAACGGCGTGCGCCTCCCTCGGACCCGAGTCCCTTCAAGACCCTGAAGCCGCCCATGCAGCCCGGCGAAGCCTGGTACATGATCCGGGGCGAGTCCGCCTGGGAGTCCCTGGTTGACAACGCGATCTGGGATTCGAACGCCGTCCCCGAACGCTGGAAGGATCTTAGGGTGGGATTTCGCTGCGCGAAAGATGCGAAGTAAGCAGGGAGGGTGACTAAGGAGGTAAGTTGGCCAAAATATCGTTGAACAAAAGGATCGAAGCCACCAAACTCCACGAGCGGACAGGAGCGCCACTCGCCGGGCCGGAAGTGACGATACCCTTCGGCGCGCTGGTTGAGTCAATGGGGAGAGATCGCGATCGCGAGAAGTTTCGCTACCTGGGCGAGCCGTATTCGGTGCGCCGCGAAACATTTCTGGAGGCTACCAGGCCGGATGAGGCTGCCGCGTCGGCCGCCGCGCCAGCAGTGGCTCCAGCACTGGTGGAATCGGGACCATCCACCGCACCGGGCGCCAAAGAGGCCAAACTGAAGTTTGAGCGGCTGGACGCAGGCGTCTATGCCGTGGCGCGAGCCAAGGTTCCGGGCGGATGGCTGGTAGCTTGCGGCACCGGTGTGACGTTCTACCCCGACGCGGGGCACGAGTGGGATGGATCGTCGCTGGAGTGAGCACTCGTTCCGTACCAACCGACCGCTCCCTATGGTCGCGGCTCCGATCAGCTAAGCACGGCTAAGCACCATCGGGTGACTTGCTGACTTGTCGGCCGCGCACCCTCTCCCACCCCTGATAGTTCGATAGAATGTAGAGCGCGCGACAAGGAGGTATTGGATGCCGATGCAGGTCTGTATGGGAGCCATGATGGCATGCACATTCGGGGTGGCGCCCAGTTCCCTGGTGGTACTGCCCACCAACAAGGTTTTCACGAATATGGTGCCCGACGCCAACATCATGGATCACATTCCCATGGTGAACATCATGCCGTTTGGGATGTGCATGTCGCCGTCGAACCCCGTAGTGGCCGCCGCCACCGCCGCGGCTCTGGGTGTGCTCACTCCCATGCCCTGCATTCCGGCAACGCCCGCGCCGTGGGTTCCAGGCGCGGTCACGGACCTGCTCGGCAACTTCCCAGCTTTGGACAACGTTTCCCAGTTGATGTGCATCTGGGGCGGGGTCATCACGTTCACCTCGCCGGGCGAGATGACGGTAGAAGTGCCGTAGGAAGTCGGGAGTCGGAAGACAGAAGTCAGAAGTCAGAAGACAGAATGCATCTTGGCTCGCGGTATTGTCTGTTCGAGCGGCGTTTGACCCCGCGTCCAGAGGCGTTTCGAGATGCGCTACTCCGTCACAGCTTCGGCATGGCTGGCGGCTTCGGCGCCGCTGGCAGGTTCGGCACGGCCGGCGGCTTCGGCATGGCCGGTGGCTTCGGTCGTTGCGGAGTAATCACTTTGTAGCCCGGTGGAATCTGAAAGGCCGCCGGGTGTGGTTCGCCGGGGACGGCGCGATGGCAGACCTGGGTGAGCTGGCCGAAGTTTCCCTTCATCTTGGTCAGCATGGGCAGTTGCATACTGGGGCTGGTCCAGACTTCCGCCGTGGTGGGCAACTGGCGGGCCGGCGGCGCGCCAGCGGCCGGCGGAGGGGGTGGTGCTCCAGGTGCCGGCGGAGGAGGCGGTGCCACGCCAGGCACCGGAGGAGCGCTTGGCGGCTTCGGCGCTCCCGCCATCTGGGGAAGCTTGGGCATCCCAGGCGCTTGCGGGAGTTTCGGCATGGCTGGCGCCTGACCTGCCGAAGCGCTCGGCATTAGGGGAGCTTTCGGCTTTGGCGGCGGAGGAATCACGTAGCGTTTCCCCTCCACCTCGTGCCCTTGCAGGACGCTTTTTCCCAAATCCTGCACCTGCATAGCGGGAGGCTGCGGCGCGGCTGGCATTCCCGGAGGCGCCAGGTGCGGCATCTGCGGCATGCCGGGAATTTGTGGCGCTGGTTGAGGAGCGATCATCGCCGTCTTCTTCGCGTGGTCCAGCAGAATCGTCTGTCCGGCTGCCGGGTCCGAGATCACCGAAGTCTTACCGGAATCCACGCGCGTTTTTCCGTCGGTCGCGCGGGTGAATCGATAGCTGGACTCGGCCGGCGGCAGGTTGGACTTCGGCGGCTGCAGAGCGCTCGTGTATTCAGCGGTTACCGGGGGAGCCGCGGTTGGTGTAGTGGGCCCCATTGCCTCAATAGATTATCATGGCCGGGGAAGCACGGCACTCACAAATCCGGGCGCAGGACCAGCGGGTCCGTCAGCGTGTCCGGCTGGCCGGCAAGCCAGTCGTAGTCCGGCTCGCTGAGAGCTTGCCCGAAGAACTCCGTGGCTCGCAGCGCCCGGGCGCGGAACAACTCCTGGCCGGGGCGCGCCAGAGCAGTGGCTTGGCTGGAAAACTCCGCGGCAATCGGGCCGGCGGCGTTTGGGCCCAGGCGAAGCAGGCGCATCGACGCCCAATAAGAGAGCGCGGGGGTCGCCTCCGGAGTATTGGCCAGCGAGAGAGTGATCAGCGGTTTGACCTGAGTCGGCGGATCCACTGCCTCGATGCGCTGGCGAAGCGAGAATGCCCGGTCCACGCGCGGAAGCTGAAGATTGAGGTATTCGGTCAGCGCGTTCGTCTTTTCCTGCGCGAGCTTCGCACCGGCAACATTGTGGCCAGCCTTCGCCTGCCGGCCGCGTTCCGCCAGGCCGGCGATGGAAGTTTGCACCCATTGCCGATGGTAGCCGGTTCCCTCGCGCGGGCCGAACCCCTCAACCACTTCGAGCATCAGGTCACGCTGGCGGTCGATGTCGGCGCGATCCTGCAGGCCATGGTAGTAACCTTGCGCCTGCGCTTGCTGGCCCTGGTCGCCGATCCACGCGAGCGCGATCAGCGCCAGCGCCGAGCGGTAGACGTCTTCCGGTTGGTTCTCGCCGCCAGTCAACATACCGGAGAAGGCGCCCGCGGACTCGCGCAGATCATAAAAGACCGCGAGCCGCATGAGCTTGCGCAACTTCTCCGGGCTTTCGCCCCGGTTTGTCTTGGAACTGACGAACCCGATGGCCCTGGAGCGGTCGAGTGGCGTTGGCACCGGCGCCGGGTGGTATTTGGTTTCCGTGTCGTAGAAGCGTTGCAGCCTCTCATCGTCATGTGAGGGAACAGGAGCCATGGTTCGTTTCCCTTTCTGGGGCGGTGCCGCAAGGGCAAGCGCCCCGGCCCCGAGCCATCCGAGTGCGGCGCGGCGGGTCAGCGGATGAGGCGGCGCAGGCATCGATGTCCCAGACTACCAAGGGTCGATCACCCCCGTGTTGTCCGTGCGCAGCATGGTGACCGGGTTGCCCTGGAATCCACCGGTGAATCCGATGGTGCGCGGAGGCACCGGGTCGCTGATGCGCTTCGGTCCGTTGACGACGCGCTCGTTCGCTCCCACCGGAGACCCGGCGCCCATCATCTCGGTCGCCACCAGGGCGTGATTGTTGTCCATCAGAATATGTCCCATCTCGTGCGGAATGGTGGTGTGGAAATGATCTGTGGTGGTTACGGTCTGGGCGAAAATCAAGGCGCTGTTGACCATCGATGTAATCGGCTGGCGGGTTGCGGCAGAGGAGGCGTTCGGAATAAAAGCTTCCCCGAGCGCCGTGCTGCCGAGTGTTCCGATCACGAACAGGTCGATGTGATCGGAGCCGGTATCGTAGTTCTTCACCAGCGTCCGCTCCTCAATCGTTCCGACATGCGAATCGTTGTTGCCGAAGTCCGGGATGTTGGTGTTGAGGATGCGCCCAATGGCGGCCGGATGGGCGATGTCGCCGCTGGCCAACACCGAGAGAGATATGTTCTGGGTGAGCGGATCGCCAACCAGGACGTCGGCGCTGCCGATCGCCTGCCCCACAAGAGGTGGGTTGCCGCTGGGTGTGGCCGTGGCGGCGAAGGACGGCGTAGCGGCGGCAAAGGCGGCATTGATGGCGGCCGCCAGGTTATTTGCAGTCGTCACCGGTGGGTCGTTCGCGTTGGTGACCACCTGCACGGTCTGATCGAAGTCGAAGGTCGCCTGACCGGGCTTGCCCACTTGCACGCGGATTTGAATGGTTCCGCCGCCCACCGCCGGCTGTCCGTTGGCGTTGGCGATGGCGATGAGATTGGTCGGAGCCAGCACATTTCGGATCGTCCCGATAATCTTTACCCCCATGCTGGCCTGCGCGTAGAGTTGCCGTACGTATTTGAGTACGCTCTTGCGCGCCTGGTCCACGGTGGCGAGCGCGTTGCCGGTCGCCGGGTCCTGCAGGATGTGCACAGAAACTTTGGCCCGCTGCTCATTCTCGCCGATATCGAGCTCGGCCGTCACGTTGCACTTCGGGCTGGCGGGGCATCGCGAGAATTCGTAGGTAGCGCGGACGCGCTGGTCGAGAATCTCCAGCGTCTCGTCGCCTGCGTCCACCGCATCGGCCGTGAGCAGAGTCTGGCCGGCCGCTGCGTCGTGGTCTTGCTGGTCGACGACCAGCCGCATATACTTCGAGCGGAAAGCGATGTTGCCGCTGGCAACCTGCTTGCACTGGAGCGTGTCGATTTTCCGAAGGTCCGCGTCCGGCACGCCGGTGATGGGCTGAAATTGAATGGATCCGTCCGCCTGCTTGACTGGCTTCACGGCTTCGAGTTTCGCGTTCACGGTGCCGCCCGCTCCGGGATCATGCACCTCCACCTTGAACGTATCCACGTCGTCGTGCCCGTGCTGGTCGAACCCGAAACCGGTCGGGAACGATCCCGCGGCGTCGCCGACGGACCCGCCTACATCGGTGGGAAAGTTGCTAACGTCGAGGACCGTCAGCGTGGTGTCGTCCAAATACTTCTTATCGGGCGAGCCGTGGACGAATCGCACCGAGACCGGAGGTGAGTTCTTCTTCTTGAACGAATGCTTGCCGTCGGTCGGCTTGCTGAGATCCTTTTTTCTAAGGTCGGGTACGGTGACGATATCTCCGGCCTTCAGCGGACGGCTCAGTAGGGCGCTGTTAGCACCCTCGGCGCGCAAGGCGGCGCAGTTAAGAAAACCGGCGGCGATGGCGATCCCGCACAGGGAGTCGCCGTCTTTCGCGATTACCTGTGTACTCATAGCCGCTCCGCCATTGCAGCACCGAAGACATCGCCGGCAACCGTTCCGTTACCGGGCGCCCGGCGGGTTCGGCTCGGCTTGGTCGATTCATTCCGAAACGGTGTCATCGCGCTCATTTTGCTTCCCACGCGTCCTGATCCACATTCGGAAAAGTTACCTTGCAATTTCCCGGATCGATATTATCCACGCGCGCGTGGCCTTTTTCGTCGAGCGTTCCATCGGCTACTGTCGTACCGTCGGGCAGCGTGACTTTGTAAGCCTCGCCGGGAACCGGTTTGCCGTCCGCGTCAACCATGTTGATTTCGATGAAATGCGTTTTCTGCAGGTTTTCCGGGGAATTCGGATTGTGGGTCGGAGCACTGGATGCCGCCGATGGCTTGGGCACGCTGGTGACGGGGGTAACGGACGTCACCGATGTGCTGACCTGAGTTGCCGCCGTTCCCGAGGGCGCGTCGGTCACCGCGCCGGGATTGGCCGTGTCGGCAGCCGTAGGCGCGGTGGGACTGAGCGGCGAGACCAGCGAGCCGGCCGAACCGCTGAGCGCGGAACCGGCGCTGTTGATCTGGACCATCGGCGTGCCGGAGATGGCAATGCCCGAAGGATCCATCGTGATGAAGTTGGGCCCCATTTTCAAGGTGAGCCCCGTCGATGCCTCGATCACTACCTGCATGGCCTTCAGATAAAGGTTCTGCGTCACCTGGCTGCTGTGGTTGCCGCTGAACTGTTCCAGAACGTCGCCCGTGACGGCCAGCGAGCAGGAGCCGGTAATCGAGATAGCCGCCTTTCCGGCAATGTTCAGGTGCTGGTCGCGGCCGATTTTCTCGATTCTATCGCGCGTGATCTCGAGGTGGCTGTCGCGCCCGACTTTCTCCATCTTGTCGTTGGTAACGGTCAGGCTGCGGTTATTGCCGATGTTCTCCTGGCGGTCGGTCCCGATCTGTATGTCCAGGTTCTTCTGGCCGTTGATGAAGATCTGCTCGCTGCCTTTCTTGTCTTCGAGCCGAATCTCGTTGAACCCGCCGCCTCCTTTGGAACTCATGGATTTGAGGGTGCTCTTGGTTTGCTGGTCCGGCAGCGCGTAGGGCACCGTCTGGTCCGCGTTGTAGACCGAACCGGTGATGAGAGGACGGTCGGGGTCGCCCTCAAGAAAACTCACTACCACTTCCTGGCCGATGCGCGGGATGTAGATGGAGCCCCATTGTTTTCCCGCCCAGCCCTGGGCTACGCGGATCCAGCAGGAACTGTTGTCGTCTTTCGTGCCTACGCGGTCCCAGAAGAACTGGACCTTGATGCGGCCGTACTGGTCGGTCCAGATTTCCTCGCCTGACTGGCCGACGACGAGCGCGGTCTGCGTACTCGGGATCACCGGCTTGCGGCCCAGGCGCGGCGGGCGGAAAGGAACCGAGTTGGGAATGGTTTCAAACTGGTTGGAATAATCGAACGGATCGGTGTGGCCCGTCCGGTAACTGCTGTTTTGCCCTTGGTGACGGAGGGCGATCAGTGTGTAGTCCTGGTTTGCCGAATCGCGGAAATGACCGGACAGGGTGAACTTATAGCCGCACTCGAAGCCCATGCAGTTGCTTTTGCCGCGCACGGTGACGAGCGGAACTTCGCGTTCCTCCATGCGGAGCTTGGCATAGCGGTCGCCGTCGTCCTTGGTCGTGTAATCGCCCGGATAATCGTAGCCCTCATACATGCTGATGTCAGCCGGGCCGGACAACGTGGTGTACAGACTGGTGTTGGGCTTTTGAAAGTCATAGTCCGCCAGCGAAGTCATGCCGGTGTTGACCTTGTATTCTTGTTCGATGCCGAGGATGGTGTCCGCGTCCAGACGGCCACCGGTGGACGGAGTGTAGCTTGCCGACGGCTTGCTCGGACAGGCAGCGAAGGACGATTTGTCGTCGGCCAGAACCAGCGTGTGCTTTTCTTCGCTCTGCTGGAAGAAGTAGAAAATGCCTTCGTCTTCGAGCAGCCGCGAGACGAAGTTGAAATCGGTCTCGCGGTACTGGACACAGTAGTCCCGGGGTTGATAGCTGGCCTGCAAGCTCAGCTTGTAATCCTTGAAGCCCCGGTCTTTGAAAATCTGTTCGACGATGTCGGGCACGGTCTTGTTCTGGAAGATGCGGCAATTGGAGTAGAGGGTGAGGAACCAGAACCATGGCACTAACTCCGCCTGATAGACCGCCATGCCGTCTTCGCCATACTCCATCAGCGCGATACGGTTGATGAACCCGTGGATATGCCGTTCGGTTTCTTCATCCAACTTGATGGAAATAACGCCTGCCTTTCGCAACAGGCCCTGTATGTCGACGTTCGGGTTGGGCGAGAGCAGTTCCAGGATGAAGCGGAATGGCGTGGAAACGCGCTCGTCGCCGGTGAAGCTGTTCAGCAGCAGGGCGTCGTCACCCAGCCCCTGGATCTTGATGCGGAATGGACGTTCAATTTGCGTTGGGGACAAGTTATCGTCCTCCGGCCGGCCCGGCGGACCGGGCCTGCGCCTGATGCCGCCTACGAATAAGCGAATTCTCCGTTTTCGCCGACCGCGACATGAACCGCATCGGGTTTGAGTCCTTCGGCGATCTTCCCCAGGATTTGAGTGGAAATCTCAGGCAACATCGTATTGGTCAAGATATTATCCACGTTTCGAGCGCCGCTTTCCACTTCGGTGCAGCGGCGGGCCACTTCGTCGACCAGGGCGGCGTCGTAGGTAAGCGCGACGCGGTGGCTTTCCTGGAGCCGGCGCTGGATCTTGGCGAGCTTCAGCACGATGATCTTCTTCAAGGCTTCATCGCGAATCGGGAAGTAGGGGATGATCACCAGGCGTCCCAGGAAGGCGGGCTTGAAGACCTTGTCCAACTCCGGCTTGATGGCTTTGACCAGCCCCTGCTGGGAAGGCGCGGTTTCCGGGTCGGCCGTCAGCTTCATGATGCTATCGGTGGCGGCATTGGAGGTCAGGATGATGATGGTGTTTTTGAAGTCGATCTCGCGGCCTTCGCCATCTTCCATTTGCCCCTTGTCGAACACCTGGAAAAACAGCTCCAGCACGTCGGGGTGCGCCTTCTCGACTTCATCGAGCAACACCACCGAGTACGGGCGGCGGCGAACGGCTTCGGTGAGCACGCCGCCTTCGCCGTAGCCCACATAGCCGGGAGGCGATCCCTTGAGAGTGGAGACCGTATGGGCTTCCTGAAACTCGGACATATTGATGCTGATCAAATTACGCTCGCCGCCAAAAAGGAGGTCGGAAAGCGCCAGTGCGGTCTCGGTTTTACCGACTCCGCTGGGGCCAACCAACAGAAACACGCCGACCGGTTTGCCGGGATCGTCCAGACCGGCGCGCGCGGTGCGCACGCGCTGGCTGATTCCAGCCAAGGCGTGGTCCTGGCCGATGACACGCGCGCCCAGGTGCTGCTCCAGCTTGAGCACGGTGGCGATTTCATCCTTGAGCATCTTGCCGACCGGAATACCCGTCCAGGCGGAAACCACTTCGCCGATGATCTGGGCATCCACACAGACGCGCAGCAGCGGTGTTTCGCCTTGCATGACAGCCAGTTCGTCGTTCAGTCCGGCAAGCTGGGCGCGGAGTTGCTCGGGATCGGGCGCGGGCGGCACGGCAACAACAGCGCCGGCGGCGGCTGGCGCGGCTTCGGCCGCCGGAGGTGGCGCCGGTGCCGGCGCGTTGCCGGTTTCCAGTTGCGAGCGGATTTCCCGAATGCGGGTGACCAGATCGCGCTCCTTCTCCCAGCGGCCGTTCAATTCGTTGAGGTACGCTTCGGTCTTGGTCCTTTTCTCCGCAATATCGGCCAGCCGTTCCGCGTGATCCGCGCCCGCCGCGGCTTCCCGCCCCAGGATGCGGGTCTGCACGGCGAGATCTTCGAGGGTGCGAATGGAGTCCTCAATGGCCGGCGGCGTGGAGTTTTGACCCAGCGCCAGGCGGGCGCAGGCCGTGTCGAGAACGCTGATGGCCTTGTCCGGCAACTGGCGATCCGGCAGGTAGCGGTGCGAGAGCTTGACGCCGGCGAGCAAGCCTTCGTCCAGTATCCGGACTTTGTGATGCTTTTCGAGAGTGGGGACCACGCCGCGCAGCATGAGTGCGCATTGGGTTTCGGTGGGCTCTTCGACCTTGACCAACTGGAAGCGGCGCGCCAGCGCCGGATCCTTTTCGAAGTATTTCTTATACTCGGACCAAGTGGTGGCGGCAACCGTGCGCAATTCGCCGCGGGCGAGGGCGGGCTTGAGCAGGTTGGCAGCATCGTTCTGGCCGGCCTGACCGCCCGCGCCGATCATGGTGTGGGCCTCGTCGATAAACAGAATGATGGGCGTGGGCGAGTTCTTGACCTCGTTGATCAATCCCTTGAGGCGGTTTTCGAATTCGCCCTTGACTCCGGCCCCGGCTTGCAGCAGCGCGAGATCGAGAGTCCGCACGGTGACGTTCTTCAGCACCGGCGGCACGTCGCCCTGCGCGATGCGCAGCGCGAAGCCCTCCACCACGGCGGTCTTGCCGACACCGGCTTCGCCGACCAGAATGGGATTGTTCTGACGCCGGCGGGTGAGAATATCGATCACCTGGCGGATCTCGGAATCGCGCGCCAGCACGGGATCCACTTTGCCCTGGCGGGCGTTCTCGGTCAGATTGACGGTGTACTGATCGAGGTTGGGCGTCTTGCCGCCGGCTCCGGGGCGCTTGGCGCCTTCCGGCGCGGCGGCTTCTTCAGCCGCCATTTCCTCGCTTTCGACGGAATTGGCGACGATCGCGAGGAAGTCTTTCTTGAGAGAGTCGGCCTGAATCTTCTGCAGCTCTTTACTGACCTCGCGCACAATCCGCGCCAGCTCTTCGTCGGAGACCAGCGCCAGGATGGTGTACCCGGTGCGGATGCGGGTGGACTCGAAGTCGATCGAGCCGATGGTCCAGGCCTGCGTGAACATCTTCAGCAGCGACGGGCTCAATGCCGGCGTGCGTGCGTTGCCGGATTTGAGTTTGTCGAGGCTGCGCGTCAGCTCCGCCGACAGGCGCGACTTGTCGACGCCAAATTGCTTCAGGATGAAGGCGAAGTCTCCATCGCTCGAATCGAGCAGTTTCATCAGGTAATGCTCGATTTCGACGTCATAGTGGGTCCGGGACAAGCAGAATCCCGCGGAAGCCTCCAGCGCCAGGCGCGCCGAATCGTTCAGTTTCGCGATAAGCGATCGTAGATTGAGTCCCATGTATCCTCTCCTATGCCAGCAGTAACACCGTATCCGCGGGCGCACGATCGAAGTCCGGTCCCGACTTCATCCAGGTGAACCAGCCCAATCGCGGCCCTGCCAAACTATCTTCGCCCAATTTGCAGCGCGGCACTACCGCCCGCTCGAGGATCAGGCGAACCTCGATCTCCAGATGGGCGCCGCAAGAGAACCGCGCCAACTCGCACAACGGTTCGTATGCGGTCCCGCCCGGCAAAAAGTCCAGATACTGCTTCTGCGTCAGCGGGCCCAATTTCAGGCGGACCCGCGACTGCTGATCCCAGATCTCGTCGCCCACCACGGTACCCACCCCGAGTTGCGATCTCAACGTCATGCCACTGCCCAGATCGCACTGATCGGCTTTCCCGAGCGGCTGCCAGGCTCCCACGAACTGCTCCACCTCCACCGGAACGCCGAAATAGTCCTGGAGCACGCCGCGGACCGCAACCGCGGAGCGCGGCTGCAGGGAGAGCAGGCCGCAATAGTAGAGCAACGAATCGTCGCGGACCACCATGCGATCCTGCAGGCCATCGGTGCCAAGGCCGATCAGCGACATGAAGTATTTCGAGACGCGGTCTCGTCCGTCACGCTCGTAGGCCACCGCCGAACGGTACTTTTCCCACGCCTGGTAGAACAGGGAAATCATGCGGTGGTTGAAGATGTCGAAAAAATCGGCCAGGGTGCGATCGCGAGAGCGAACGCGCGACAGAATCAGCTCCGTATAGACCCGCGGGAGCACGCCCATGGGGCCGGTCAGACCCATGAAATTCACGGTCATCGCGGGCACATCGCCACCCCAGTCGATGGAATCGATCTGGCTGCGAGGAAACGCGAGTGTGTTGTTGACGCGGAAGCGCACGGCCTCGCGGGCGGCTGAGGTGTAACCGCCGGGCCGCTCACGCTGGTTGAACATCCGCAGCAACAGGCGCACCGCCTGGAAGAATTCGAAGCGGCCGGGATATTCCTCCATGTCGCGCCGCACTTCGGCCAGGGAGGCGGCCGGCGTCGTCAGACCAGGATTTTCTGTCCCGCTCTCGGGGGCCATTCGCGGATCACCTCCTTCCTCTGCCGGGTTCTGGCGCTGAGCTGGGTGAAGCTGTTGAGCGTCGCGTAGAGCGCCAGGAAGTGCTCGATCACGCTGGCGAACAGGTAGACGCCGCCGCCCACGAACTGCTCCTCGTCGATCTCGAGTTCGACGCGGGTTCCGCGCGCGAAGCTCACTCCGTTTTCGGTGACGATGGGCGCGAAGTGCGGGCGGCTCTTCAAATCGGTGATCCCTTCGATCATCTTCTGAGTGAACGGGGAATCGGTGAAGTCGTAGAGGCGCAGGATCTGCTGGAGAGCGTCGCGGCCGTCTTCCACCAGCGACAGGTGATTCAGGGAAAGATGCGAGACCAGGTGCCACAGCGCCATCTTGGAAGTGGGGGGGCGTAACGGAAGAGTGGGTTTGGTCAGGGCGACGATGCTCTTGATCGGGGTGCTGCCTTCCAGTTCGAAATCGCCGTCCGCATTGCCAAAAGGCAGGCGCGCGGGCAGGTTCCGGTTGGTGCACGTAGTGCGCACCGTCAGCGTGTCGACGTCGGGGAAGGCCGTGCGGCCGGAACGGTCCACCAGCGATATGTACATGTCCGAAGCGTCGTCGTTCAGGCGATTGGAAGCCCGGCGGTTGGCGATCCAGTAGCATTCGTTTCTCATACCGGCGGTGGCCTGACGGTAGGAGTAGAACGGGCGGTAGGTAACGATCTCATGCGTGTCGGAGTCGATGGAATTGACCCCGTCGACGGAAAAGACCTCGGTGGCGGCAGGGCGCCGGATGTCTGGTTTGATCTCGTATTCGTATTTCCGCTGGTCGAGCAGGATGGGTTCGGTGGTCTGCGGGAACAGATTGACGATGGGAACGCAGCCGAGGCGAAATGTTTTGGGCGAAACTCCGATCTCGATCCGCTGCACGCGCTCCTCGTCGCCGGCACTGGAAAACAGGAAGACGAGCTCGGCGCTGTTCCGGAAGCCCGCGCCCCACACCTCGTCCAGGCCCGCTATATCCACGAAAAGGAACTTGCTCGGGAGCGCGAAGAACTCCTGCAGGATTCGATAGCCGATGTGCGAGCGGAGCGGGTAGGGCGCCATTCCTTCGTCTTCGGCGAATCCGACCGGGCGCAACGAGGAAGCTGGCAGTGGAACCGGCGGGACTTTGGGGTTGCTTGGGTCGCGAACCACGATGCGCGTGAGCTTGGAGCAGAGCAGCTCATACAGCGCGTGCACCAGGTTGTTTTCGCCGGTGAGGTGGAAGCGGAGACGGTCGAGTCCCAGCTTGGGCAGAGGAGCATCCGGCGCGGAATTCACCACCAGCCGGAGCGCGTGAGCCGCGTCGAGCGCGCGCAGAGGCGGCCGCAACTGGCTGGGGGTTGTCCATTCGGCGCTGGTTACGCTCACCGGCCACACAGTCGTGTCATAGCAGGTGCGGAACTTGCAGGGGACGCCGCCCACGGGACGGGAATAAAGCACCGTGCCGCGATCGATTTTCAGACCGGTGGTCAGCTTGCCGCGTTCCAGGTCGAGATGGAACTCGACGATCGACATGGAAGGAACGGGCCGGATGAAATGCGGGTAGACGATGCCGAGGAAGGCCTCGGTGATCTCGGGGAAATCGTCGTCGAGCTTCAGATGCACGCGCCCAGCCAGAAACGCGAAGGCCTCCAGCAGACGCTCCACGTGGGGGTCCTCGGATTCCTTGGACTCCTCGAGCATGAGCCGCGCCGCGATTTTCGGGTATTTCCCGGCGAACTGCGCTCCCATCTCGCGCAGATATGTCAGCTCGCGTTCGTAATACAGCAGAACGTCATCCCGCATTCTGAACCTCGTACTGGTTGGTGGTCAGTTGCAGGACAGTATCGAAGGAGATATGTTCGGGCGCCGGGTCCATCATCAGCAGGGCTTCGATGCGGAAGCGGAAAGTGCGGGTCTTGGCGACCAGCGGCTCGATCGGCACCACCCGCACCCGGGCCAGCCGGGGCTCGAAGAATTTCAAGGCGGATTGCAACTGGCGGGTCAGCTTGGCCTCGGCGGCGGCCGAGCCCAGGTTGTATCCGGTGAAGTCCGGCAGGCCGTAGACATATACCGAGCGGTTGAGCTCGCGCAGACCTTCGGGCGGCGCAAAAGCCACTTGCCGGCTATTGAGGAGCCATTCGAGGTCGCGCCGCACGCCGTCGCGCAGCAACTGGACGGACTGGGCGCGCGTGAGGGGCGCTTCGCTCGAGTTCCGCGGGTCGGCGTCGATCAGCCGATCGAACACCGACAAAGTGACTGCCGCATCGGGACCGGGTCGGGGCATGGTTTATACGGAGAGCGCCTGAACGGGATCCAGGCGGCAAATTCGCTCGAACAGCGCCTGCTTGACTTTTGCGTCTGCCTGGATTTTCTTGCTGCTTTGCAGCAGGAAAACAAGCGCCCGCGCGATCGTCTCGCGATCCTCCCATTCGTCCAGCTTATGCGTATCGATGGCGGCCGCCAGATCGTCCAGCAAAAGCTGGGCGATCGGGTCCTTGCCGGCGGCGAGACAGATTTGTGCCAGTTGCATTTTGCGCAGGAAGCGGGCGCGGCCGCTGAGGGCGCGTTCCACTTCGCGTTGCAGAATCTCGACGGCCTTCTGCTGCTGGCCCGCCCGCATGGCCTCCTGGGCGAGGGCCTGCGGATCGACAAACCGCTTCTGCCAGCCGGGCGCGCGCGAATCGTCGGCGGCGGGACCGTGTGGCGCACCGGGAAGCGGAGGCGAGTCGGAAGGCTCGGCCAGCAGTTCGCGCAGCCAGTTCTGCGTTTCGGAATTGGCCGCTGGCGTGTCGTCGGTAAGCGCGGCGTCGAGCAGTTGCGGGAGGTCGCGCAGCAGCGTGCGCAGCTCCGAGCGGATGGCGATGGCGATCGCGTTGTAGTTATCGCCCAGCGCCGTGCAGGCCTCCACCACGAACCGCTGCAGGTCGAGCCAGGCACGACTGCACGGAAGGGCCATGATCTGTTCGGACAGGTTCAGCAGCTCGGCCCAGCGGTTGCGCATCGCCAGCGCCTTGACCTGTTGGCGGAGGTCGCTGGGCGGCGCTTCGAGAACGACCGGGTCGGAGGAGCCACGCAACTCGCCCCAGCGGAGCCCTCGCAGCATGAGGTAAGCGGCGGGGCTGAAGGGATCGCGCTTGCGGAGAACCGCGGCGGCCGCCACGGCCGCGGCGATGGCTTCGCGGCGTTCGGCGGGCTCCGCGGAAACATGCGAACCCAACCCGATGGAAGCGCCGCCACCTTCGGCGGTTTCGGTTCCGTCGGCCCCTTCGGCTGCCCCTTCCGGCGATTCCGGCGGAACCTCTTCCACTGGGTCCGGCTCGGTTTCCCGCTTCTTTTGTAGCAGGCTGTGGACCAACTGGCGGACTTCCGTCAACCCTTCACTGAGTCTCCCGAAACCCGGCCCCGCCTCGCCGAATTTCTGCTTGCAGGTTTCGCTGAGTGCGGCGACGGCCGCAACAGCGGCGTCGAAATGCTTCTCCAAGCCGGCATAAAAGGCCTTGGGCGTTTCGACGAAGGACTTGTCGAAGATCTCGGGCGCCAGTTTGCCCTCTTTCAGGGCTCTTTCGCGGGCGGTTTTCTGTTCCTTGCTCTGCGCCTGGTCTTCGAAACCGACCAACCGCGAATCCTTGTACTGGAGGAAATTGTAGCTCTCGCCGCACAGCGGAACGCTCTTGACCGCGACAATCAGCCGGGAGCCAAGCCAATCCAGCGGGGCCGCGCGTTGCTCGGTTTCGCCGTCGTCCAGCTCCGGATAGAGAGTGTCCCAGAACGTATCCAGCAAGCCGCGGCATAATGCCAGGCCTTCGCAAAAGCCACGGATGCTCTCCCGCTTGAGCAGAGCTTCCGACAGCCAGACCGCCAGTTGCAGGTCCTTGCTTTCGGCGGCGATGGCATCCTGACAAAGCTTGGAAACCTGGACCCAATCGGCAACCTTGCGTTCGTGCTGCCAGGCGCCCTGATTCAGTTCGTCGTCTTCGCGCCGGGCCTCCTTGATCTTGTCGTAGATAGGGGCGTAGCGGAGGCTCCGACCGCTAGGGTTATCGCCTGCTATTGGATTGAGAATATCTTCACGCAGTGGCATTGGAAGTGAACTCCAGCGACCGGACCTCCAGCAGCGGAACTTCCTCGCCATCCACGATGAACGTCTTTTGCCCTACGGGGAACTCGTGGCCCTCATCGTCGGCAACCCACTCGGTAGTGCGACCCAGCCAAACCGCCTCGTCGTCGGACTTCCACGAGAACGGATAGATTGCGGGAATCATCACCTGCCCGATGTCGGTTCCTTTAAAACTCGGGCCGGTGAGGACGAAAGCGGGAGTCCACAGGGTGTCGCGCAGGACACGAGGAGGTGCGATTTGAACGGAGGCGATGTGCTCGAACGGGATCCACAGATAGGCTCCGGCGGCATACATTTCCAGGCGCGGACCGATGGCAGGGTCGGCGTCGCTGATGGATTGAAACGGTTTCCCATTCAGCGTTCCCGGCGGGGACGCGGGTGCCGGTACCTGGGGAAACTCCTGCTTCTGAAACATCGAATTGCGGGTCTTTTCGCCGTGCAGGGCGGAGTAATACAGCACCGCGCCCATTTCGGCTTCGGGGCTGCCCTTGGCCAAAACGCCCAACTGCTTCTCCGCGCGGTCGTACTGCCCGGAGAAGCAGAGGAGCTCGAAAAGAAACGTGCGCTGCGCGATATCCGCAGGGCTTTCGCGGAGAGAAGCGCTCAACGCCCTCTCCGCTTCCCGGACCTTCCCGGCGTCGAGAAGTTCCTTGGCTTTCATGTCAGGACCTTAGCTAACTCATCTGGTGCAGCGGCCGGATCTTTCAACCGAATGGTATTCAACTCATCTCCAAGCATCAAAACTGTTTCGGTGCCGCGTAATTGGATTTCAAAGTACTAAGGTCGAAGCCCGCCGCGATCGCGCCGTCGAGTGTCCCGTCGTCCTTTTCGGCCTTGTAGGCGATTTCAATGGCCTGGAAAGCGAAACTCACCGACTCGGTGGGGTTCTCGTTGCTGCCCGATTGCTGTATCGAAGTGACCAGCGCATCGCTGAGGTAGACGCGGTAGTAGTCCGCCTGCTCGGTGCCTACCGGTTTGTCGTATAAGACGATGACACTCTTCAGAACATCGCCGCTACAGCAGTGATTGAACAATGTCGTGGAGGTCTTATCCAGGACCTTCATGATGCTCAGGTTTGAAAGGTCCGCCCGCCCGGCTTTGGCTTCTTGGCCAGAAGCACCGGCGCCATAAGTAGAAGTGTTGCTCGCACCAATACTGAACGACAGGATGTCGATGGCCCCCGTCTTGCTTGTGCTTGGCCCCGTGAGTCCGTCAACTATCAAATAAGCGTTTACAGCCACAATTTTCTCCTTTTCTGCCTCTCCAAAGTGAATTCTTCACATAAAAACCGCAGCACGCGTCCCTACTTGACTTGCGGCGGCAGATCCGCCACAAGACGTAGCGAAACCGTCAATTCCTCAAGTTGGAAGTGCGGCCGCAGAAAAGCGACGGCCCGATAGCAGCCCGGCTTCCCCGGAATTTCCGTCACGTCCACGCGAGCTTCCCGCAACGGACACCTAGCTTTCATCTGGGGCGACGCCGTGTCATCGGGAACCACGTACCGGGTAATCCAGCGATTCAGGAAAATCTCGGCGTCGGTACGCGACATGAAGCTGCCGATCTTGTCCCGCATCATGGCCTTCAGGTAGTGCGCGAAGCGAGAGACGGCCATGATATACGGAATTTGCGTCGACAAGCGGGCATTGGCGTTAGCGGAATCGGTGTCGTACAACTTCGGTTTCTGGCAGCTCTGCACGCTGAAGAACGCCGCGTAGTCCGTGTCCTTACAGTGCACCAGCGGCACGAAGCCAAGGTCCGCCAGTTCCTTTTCGCGCCGGTCGGTAATCGTCATCTCGGTGGGGCACTTCATCGCCACATCGCCCTCATCGGTGTAGAAGTTGTGGACCGGCAGGCCGGTCACCAGGCCGCCGCCTTCCACGCCCCGCATGGCAACGCACATGCCATACTGCGAGAAGGAATTGGTCATCCGCGAGGCGAGAGCGAAGGCCGCGTTCATCCACAGGTACTTCCCATGGTCGCTTCCGTCGACGTGCTCTTCGTAATTGAATTCTTCCACCGGCTTGGTATCCTTGCCATAAGGCAGCCGGCCGAGAACGCGAGGCAGGGCCAAGGCTACGTAGCGGGAATCTTCCGACTGGCGGAAGCCCTTCCACTTGGCGTACTCCGTGGTATCCATAATCTTCGCCAGGTCGCGAGGAGCGTCCAGGGCAGTCCAGGACGGCATGTTGAGCATGTCGGAGTTGGCCGCGGTGCAGAAGGGCGCATGAGCGGCCGCCGCCACATGGGAAACCTGGTCCAATAATTCGATGTCCTCCGGGTGCTTGCCGAACTCGTAGTCTCCCACCAGGGCGCCGAAGGGGGCGCCACCGAAAACGCCGTATTCTTCCTCGTAGACTTTCTTGAATAGGGCGCTTTGGTCGAATTCCGGCGCGCGCTGCAAATCCTTCAGCAACTCCTTCTTGCTGCAGTTGAGGACGCGGATCTTGAGCATGACGCCCGTTTCGCTCTGATCCATCAGGTACTTGACCCCGCGCCAACTGGCTTCCAGTTTCTGGAACGACGCGTGATGCATCACCTCGTTCAACTGGATGGATACCAAATGGTCGATTTGCGCAATGCGGGCATTGATCATCATCTCCGCATCGCGCGCAATGGTCATGGAACCGTCCAGGACCTGCGCCACAAATTCTTTCACCAGGTTCTTGCCGCGCTCGCGTGAGGCCGGTTCTACGCCAAAGCGGCCTTCTTCCACAATCTGATCGAGCAGGCTCTTCTCCTGAACCTGTTCACTGGCAGCCACCGCAGCCTGCGCACTCTTCGCCTCAGCCATTGGAGTCGCCTCCCTTTCCCTTTCCCATTTCATCCTTCAGCTTGTCCAGCTTCTCGGTATTGCCGACGCTTTCCAGCAGCAATTCCTCCAGCTTGTCGTTGCCCTGCAAACTGCCGCGGAGATCGGAAAGCCTGCTCCGCAGGTCGAGCAATTCCTTGAGGGGCTTAACCTGGCGGGCTACGTTGCTCGGCTCGAAATCTTCCAATTTGGCGAACTTCAAGTCCACTTTCAGGTTAGCGGCGTCCGGCTCTTCGCTCAGCTTGTTTTCCACCGAGAAGTTGAGGTGCGGTTTCATGCCCTCCAGGACCGTGTCGAAGTTGTCCGGATTGACCTCGACGAACTTGCGATCCTTCAATCTGGGCAGGGGCTGCTCCGGTTGGCCGGTGAAATCCCCTAGCACCCCGACCACGAAGGGAAGCTCCTTCAACTCGATTGCTCCGCCCACTTCGACGTCATATGTGATCTGTACGCGTGGGGAGCGTACCCGATCCAACTTATGCTGCGTACTTTCTCTAGCCATGGAACCTCCCGAATAATTCGTTCAGTGAGACACACTATATGCGACGCGCGAGCCAACGTCAAGTTTTTTGGCCCATCCCCGGTACCAGACCTTGCCGAAGTGTCCGCCGTGTGCGAAACCTCACACCAGCACCAGGCGGCGCTCCACCAGCTTCCGCATCACCGCGCAACATTGCCGGCACACCTGTTCCGGATCGACCTTCACCTCCGCCGCGAGATCCCGTCCCAGGTCGCCCAAGGTCCGGGTGCCGTCGCATCGCCGCAGGAAATCGGCCACCTGCGGATCCAGTGCTAGAAAGCTGGGAAGGGTGCCGGGCCGCCTGAGTTGCATCGAGGAAGGCTTCCACTCCCCGCCCTCGAGATGCAATTGCTGGTCGATTCGCACATCGGATGGCAGGCGTGGCTTCCAGGCCATCATCTGGTCCGCGGAACGGTCCGATGCAAGCCTGTCGTGGTTGGCGAACAACTCCACGATGGCCTCGCCGAACGGCTCCGCGCATTCCAGGCCATTCACATTTTCGATGCGGATCCAGTTTTGGCCGGACCTTCGCCGCATGACCAGAATCCCGCCGTGGATCTCCTCGACTCCACGGGCGCGGTAATAAGCCATCCATTCGTCGAACACTTGGTTGGCGGTCAGCGGGGAATACGGCATCATCGTGCCGATGCGCTCGGCGGCGTAAGCGGCGCCCGAACGCACGAAACTGCGGAGCACCCAGGCGTCGCAGCCGGTATGTTCCAGCCACTCGTTCAGGCGGTCCTGCCAGGACTGCCCACTCACCTGGACCCACTCCAAGGTCATCTGCAGGAAGCCGCCTTCGTTCAGATAGCGCGGCGCCGCCCGGATGAGATCCCGGCAATAGCCGTCCAATTCCATGCTGTTTTCGCAATAGATCTGCCCCGTGGACGGAGTTACGAAGAACGGCGGGTTACTCATGATCAGGTCGAACGTGCGGCCCTCGACCGGTTTGAAGGTGTCGCCGGTCAGGCAATCGACATTCGTTACGCCATTGAGCCAGACGTTGAAGCGGGCAAACTCGGTGGCGCGCGGGTTCAGGTCCGTCGCCACCGCCTGGCGGCTATGACCCGACGCGAGGACCGCCAGGATCCCGCAGCCGGCACCCAAATCCAGCGTTGCCCCCGAGGGCCGCCGGATGGTGAACATTTGCAGCAAGCGCGTGGATTGATTGGGCCACAGAGCCATCGCGGAGGATTCCGGCGACTCCAGCGTGCCGGCTGGATCGGCCGCGAACAGAAAGCCTTCGCATGGCGTCAGCATGACCTTGGGAGTGAGCCGGCCGCCGTCGCGAACCAGCATACCCGTTTCCAGCAGTTGGGCAACCACCGGTGCAGGGACGAGTCCCGCGATGGACTCGCTCTCCAGCGGCACGCCCAGGAAGAACCAGCGCAACAGCACGTGCAGCGCGGTGTGTTCGGAGGTGCGCTCCAGGAGGTCCGGCAGGTTGCCGAGGCGGCGCGAAGGTAGGTCGCGCAGCGTCGGATTCTTCTGGAACTGCTCGTGAGTGAAGCCAGCTTCCCTGAAAAACTCGGTAAGTTGTTTTGGATTCGCGCTGAGGGGAGTGAGCATCGGGCGTCCTCGCAACACTGTACCGCAGAATCCGCGGGGCTGACGATGGGACAGACGATCGGTTTATGTCGTCTGTCAAGAGCCCCGAGATGTGGCGAGGCATGACAGACCACGAAAACCGATGGTCTGTCCTACCGGGCCGCATTCGCAAACCATTTGGCATAACCGGCAAGTTCTGGTACTGTGAATGCGAATGCGGCGATTGCAACCGGTGATCTGGACCAAGGGCACGTTTCTGACTCCCCAGCACCTGCAACTCCAGGATCGCTTTCTCGAGAACCTCCTGGAGTTCCACCTGGAAAGTCTCTCGTTCCGCCCCTGGGGCTTCGCCACATTGCAAATCAGCCGGGAGGCTCTCGGCGGCGGAGTATTCGGTATCTCGAGCGCATCCGGACTCCTGCCGGACGGGCTGATCTTCGATATACCCGCGTCCGACAGCGCCCCGCCGCCCAAAGAGCTGGCGGAATGTTTCGAGCCGGATCAAACCGCGCTCGACATCTACCTGGCCGTTCCGCAATACCGGGATCGGGGTCTGAACGTGGCCTCTTCCACGCGCGACAGCGGGGCCAGGTATCGCGCGGAAATCGAAGTGTTCCGCGACGAAAACACCGGCATGACCGAAAAGCCGGTGCAGATAGCGCGGAAGAATTTGCGGCTGCTGGTGGAAGGCGAGAGTCGCGACGGCTACTCGACATTGCGCGTGGCCCGCGTCCAGCGCAGCGAAACCGGCACTTTCCAACTGGACCCCAGCTTCGTGCCGCCCCTGCTGGATTTCGCCGCCAATGACCACCTGGTTTCGATTGCGCGCCGCCTGGTGGAGATTCTCACCGCGCGCTCCAGCGCCATCGCCGGCGTGCGGCGGCAGAAGAATCAGAGCCTGGCGGATTTCACCGCCGCCGATATCGCCAATTTTTGGCTGCTCTATACGGTCAACACGGCCTTCCCGGTTTTCCGCCACTTATTCGAGACCCGCCGCGGGCATCCCGAGGCGCTGTACAACGCGATGCTTTCGCTGGCCGGAGCGCTCTCTACGTTTTCCACCACCATCCACCCGCGCGATCTGCCCACTTACGATCACGACGACCTGGGCGTCTGCTTCACGGACTTGGACGACAAGCTGCGCGCGTTGCTCGAAACCGTGGTGCCTACGAACATCGTGTCGCTGCCGCTGAAACTGGTCCAGCCGGCCATCTACGCCACCTCGCTCGACAACGAGAAGTACCTGGTCAACACCCGGATGTACCTGGCGGTGAGCGCGGAAACCAGCCAGGCGGAGATCGTGGGCAAGACCCCGCAACTGGTCAAAGTCTGTTCGGCGAGCCATATCGATCACCTAGTGCGGCAGGCGCTGCCCGGCGTGCCGCTGACCTACGTTGCCGCCCCGCCCAGCGCGATTCCGGTCAAGTTGAACCACCAGTATTTCAGCCTGAGCCAGTCCGGCCCCGCCTGGGAAGCCGTGCTGCGCGCCCGCAACCTGGCCGCCTACGTCCCCGCCGATCTGCCCAACCCACAACTCGAGCTGATTATTCTGTTGCCGCAAGCGGGGTAGAGCCGGTCAGAGGTGGATCAACCCGCGGTCGGCGAGTTGTCTGGTGATCCTGCAACAGTCCCGCTTGACCACGGCCGGATCGATGGATTGAGCCGCGGCGATCCGGTCTGCGACTTCCGCCAGCGTCTTCTTGCCGTCAAGCAACGCGATAAAGTCGGCGACCTGTGGCTGCAAGGCCAGAGAATAGGGAAGGCCCTCGCCAAGCTGGAGGTCCACGGAAGTCAATTTCCATCCTTCGGGACAAATTGCAAACTGCTTTTGCAGCCGGGCGGAGCCGGGTAGAGCCGGACGGGTCGCCAACAGTTGCTCATCCGCAGCGTGACTTTCGAGAACGTCGCGGTTCTCGAAGGTGTGCCGCAAGAACTCGCCGAACGGACGTTGGGGATGGGGCAGCTCCTCCATGCGGATCCAGTTGCGGCCCTCTCGCTTGCGGAGAACGATCATTCCCCCGTAAATTGCCTCTACCCGATTGCTTTCAAAATAAGCCTGCCACTGGTTGGTCAGGGCCGCTTGAGCTTCAGGCGTGGGCACGTCATCGCGATCTTCTTGTATGCGAATCACGGCGTAATCCGACGCCGATTGCACATAATTGACCAACACCCAGACATCGCAGCCGAGGCCTTCGAAGCATTCCTTCAGCCTGTCCTGCCAAGCCTGGCCCTGGACCTGAACCCACTCGGCCAGCATCTGGCAGTAGCCGTTTTCATTGAGGTGTTCGGGCGCCTCACGAATCAGCTTCCGGCAGAAGTCATCGAGCTCCATGCTGTTGTCGCTGTATACGCGGCGGACAGACGGGGTGACGAAAAAGGGAGGATTCGCGAGTATCAAATCGAAGCGCTCGCCCGTCACGGGTTCGAAAGCGTTACCCTCGCGAAATTCCACATTGGTCACGCCGTTCAGGGCGGCATTGAACACGCAGAACTCGCGTGCGCGCGAGTTCAGATCCGTGGCGACCACACTACCGCTGTGCGATGCCGCCGCCAGAGCCAGAATTCCATTGCCTGTGCCGAGGTCGAGCGTGCGGCCGACGCGGGTCTGAATAGACAGGTGATAACAGATCAACGTAGCGGGGTTGGGCCAGAGGATCGTATCCGCTCGCAAGGTTCCAGTTCTCGAGACGGCGTGATCGGAAAGGATCAAGTATTCGGCAAAAGGGGAAACACGCGCGGTCGACACCAGGCTGCCGTCTTTCGTGGCTAACACACCGGCCTTGAGAAACAGACTGATCATTCGCTCCGGAATCAGTTCGGCGGCCGTAACGGTCTCCACGGGAACGCCGATCCAAAACCAGCGGAAGAGAGTAGTCAGGCGCGAAGGCTCGAGCAGGATGCCGAGCAGATACAGTTTCAGCAAGTCAAGTTGGCGGATCCCGGCGGCGCCGAAGCGCTTTTGCAAAGCTTGCGTGGTGTAGCCGGAATCACGGAAGAAATCGCGGAATTCCTTAGCCTCTTCAGCGTTGAGACATTGCGGCATAGCGAATCGTTCCAGCGGCCTTTGAGCGTCCAAATACTTGGCTAGCGCCGCATCAGCAGAAACACGATCAATCCCCCCACCAGAAACATCAGCAGCCCCAGAATTAAGAACAGCAAGAGGTTGCTTGAGGGCGCCTTGACCGCCGCCGGCGGTTGCGGCATGGAAAACTGCGGCGCCGCCGGACGCGGAATCGCGGGTGGCGCCATGGCGGGCATCTGGGGCACATTCGCATGCGGCATTGCGGGCATGTTGGGTTGCGGCATTTGCGGCATCTGCGGATACCCCGGCGCAGGTGGCGGGGCGGGATCTCCCACGCCCGGGGTCGAGGGGATTGCCATCATGCGGGTGTACTCGCTGGGTCCCTGCGGTGCGCCAGGCATTTGCCCCTGCTGCGCCGACGACGGAATCGCAAACGCCTGAGTCGCTCCAGCCGGCGCGGCATGCCGTGGCGGCGGAACCACCGGCGCTCCCGGCGCGGACGGGAATCCGGACGCTGCCGGCAAGGCAGGTCCCTCGGTTCCCGGAGGCGGAGCCTGGAAGAACCGTGTGAATTCGCTCCCTTGTGGATGGCTCTCCGGCGGTGGCGGCGCTGGCGACGGTGAATGAAACATCCGAGTGAATTCGCCGGCCTGCGCTGGGGGCGGAGCTGGAGGCGGCCAGTCCCCGGGCGCCGGCGCAGACGGCATGGAAGATTGATGAAACATCCGCGTGAAGTCTCCGGGGGAACCGGAAGCGGCCGGAGGCGGCGGAGGTGGCACTGGCTCGGCCATCGGTGCGGCCGGCGCCTGAAACAATCGGGTGAATTCTCCAGGCGGCGATCCCGCTGGCGGAGGCGCCGGTTGCTGCGGTCTTAGCGCCGGTGCGGGCGATGGTTGCGGGATATTGGCGACCGCCGGAGGCGCTGGCGCTGTCGGTGGAGCCGTAGGAACCGCTGGAGTTTGGAACAGTCGCGTGAACTCTCCCGGCTGCGATTCAACCGGTGGTGGAGCAGGCGCTGGGGCAACCGGTGGCGGAGCGGGCGGCGGAGCCGGCGGTGCAGCAGGCAATGCGGCTGGCGGCTCCGGTTTTGGCGCCGCTGGCGCGAGGGGTGGCTGCGGGATATTGGCGACCGCCGGAGGCGCTGGCACCACCGGTGCAGCCGTAGGAACTGCCGGAGTTTGGAACAGTCGCGTGAACTCTCCCGCCTGCGATTCAACTGGCGGCGGAACAGGCGCCGCGGCAACCGGTGGCGGAGCGGGCGGAGCAGCGGGCGGTGCGACAGGCAACGCGACCAGCGCCTGGGGTATTGGCGCCGCCGGCGCAGCCGTGGGAACCGCCGGAGTTTGGAACAGTCGCGTGAACTCTCCCGCCTGCGATTCAATCGGCGGCGCAACAGGCGCCGCGGCAACCGGCGGCGGAGCGGGTGGAGTAGCAGGCAATGCGGCCGGCGCTTGCGGTTTTGGCTCCGCCGGCAAAGGAGATGGCTGCGAGATATTGGCGACCGCTGGAGGCGCTGGCGCTGCCGCGGGAACCGCCGATGTCTGAAACAGTCGCGTGAATTCCCCCGGCTCGGAAGCAACCGGCGACGCCGGTAACGGTGCAGGCGGCTGATGCGCGCCCGGCGCCATCATCTGGCCGGTGGGCGTCGGCCCTGGCGTCCGGAACATGTCTTCGAATGCGGTGGGCTGCGCGGGCTCGACCGGTGGCACGGGATCTGGCACAGCCGCGGGCGGATTCATCGTGGGGACCTTCCACATGCCCGCACGTGTGAGCCTCTGAGCGTCTGTCGCCGCGGCTTCCTGATCCTTGAGCCACTCCACCAGGTGCTGGAAGGGCGGGGCAATCGTCACAACGTACTGCGTGCCGTCGGCGCTGTTTCCAACTTCAATCAGCCGGGCCAGCGAATTCGGCGGAAGGGCGCGCAGCCGGGCCAGCATCGCCTGGTTCTCCGGAGTCTGTCCGCCCACCAGGAAGTGCACGGTCACATCGCGACCCAGGCCGCTCTGCCGAGCCCGGAAGCTCTTTGGACCTTCCCCAGGCAGCGGTTCGATCAACTCGTACTTTTGGTCAAAGTCCATATGCCCGCTCCGTTTCCATCTGACATCGTACCGCGCCTGGCGCAAAATCAGCTCCACACCCGGCCGCTTATGGTACTCTAATCCGGAACAGGCTTATGAATTTGCTATCGAGGGTGGTGTGGTCGGAGGGCATGTACCTGGGACCGCACCATTTCCAGGTGCAAAGCCGCTATTTCGAAGACTCCATCCAGTTTGCCACCTCGTCCCTCTGGTTCGCTTCGTACGGCCTGGCAGGGCTGGAACTGGATGCCGAAGCGCTCCATAACGGCACCGTTTCGCTGACCCACGCGCGCGGGATTTTCCGCGACGGCCTGCCCTTCAATATGCCGGAGAGCGACGCGCTGCCGGAGCCGCGGGCCATCGCCGACCTGTTTCCGCCCACCCGCGACGGCATCGTCGTGATGCTCGTGATTCCGCCGCGCAAGCCCAACGGTTTCAATTGCTCGCTGCCGGATGGCGAGGTCGCGGAGGCCCGCTACACCGCAGAACCGCGCGTTCTGCACGATGAGAATACTGGCGCCGACGAACGCACGGTGCATCTTGGCCGCAAGAACCTGCGCCTGCTGCTCGATACCGAACCGGCCAGCGATCTGATCGCGATGCCAATCGCGCGCATAGTGCGGGATGGCGCCGGCCACTTCGCATACGACGCCAATTTCGTCCCGCCGGTGCTGCGAATTTCCGCCTCCACCCGGCTCATGCTGCTGATGCAGCGGCTCATCGAAATCCTGGACGACAAGAGCGTCACCATCAACCACGGCGCGCGCAACACGTCCGGAGGGCGCGCCGAGTTCTCCACCCGTCAGATAGCCAGCTTCTGGCTGATGCACGCCGTGAACTCCGCTCTGGCGCCGCTGCGTCACCAGTTCATCGCCAAGCGCGGCCATCCCGAGGAGTTGTTCGTCGAGTTGTCCCGCCTCGCCGGCGCTCTGTGCACCTTCGCTCTCGATTCGCATCCGCGCGACCTGCCGCTGTACGATCATGACAACCTGAGCGATTGCTTCGAAAAACTCGATCGCCACATTCGCGCGCACCTGGAAATCATCGTTCCCACCAACTGCATTTCGATCCCGCTGAAACGCACGGAGAATTACTACTACGAGGGCGACGTCACCGACCAGCGCTGCCTGGGCCGTTCGCGATGGCTGCTGGCCATTCGCGCCCGCATGGGCGATGCCGAGTTGATGGCTAAAGCGCCGCCGCTCATCAAGGTCTGCAGCCCGGCCTTCGTGCGGGAACTGGTCAAGCGCGCCCTTCCCGGACTGGCGCTGACTCATCTGCCGGTGCCGCCGCCGGCGGTTTCCGCGCGCCTCGAAACGCAATACTTCGGTCTCAGCAAGGGTGGCCCCTGCTGGGACCACATCAACCTGACGCGCAAGGTGGGCGCGTACGTTCCCGGCGAGTTTCCCGATCCTGAAATCGAAATTCTAGTCGTGCTGGAACACTAATTATGAGCCCTTCAGCCAGTACCCGCAGGCCGGAAAACCTGCCGCTCATTTTCCAAGAAGTCTTCACCGCCATCGAACGGCTGCGCTCGAATCGCCAGGGCGTCACCGATTCGCAGTCCTTCCGTCATCACACCCGCGAAGCGCTCAAGACAGCCGCCAGCCAGGCGCTGGCCGCCGGTTACCCATCCGAAGACGTCAAGGTAGCCACCTTCGCCACAGTCGCGTTCCTGGACGAATCCGTCCTCAATTTGCAGAACCCCGTTTTCACCGACTGGCTCAGCAAGCCGCTGCAAGAGGAGTTGTTCGGTACGCACATCGCGGGCGAGGTCTTCTTTCAGCATCTGCAGCAACTCCTCGGCCGCAACGATTCCGCGGACCTGGCGGATGTGCTCGAGGTCCACTATCTCTGCCTGCTGCTCGGTTTTGGCGGGCGCTACAGTGCCGGCAATCGGGGAGAGTTGGCGCAGGTGATGAGCCTCACCGCGGAAAAGATTCGCCGCGTCCGCGGCCAGTTCGGGCCGCTTTCGCCGGGATGGATGCTCCCCGAGGAGACCGTGCGCAGCCGCGCGGATCCGCTGGTGCGAAAGTTGGGCTGGCTGGCCCTGGCATGTGCGATATTGATGTTGCTGCTTTTCGGCGGCTACAAACTCACCCTGGGTTCGGGAGTGTCGGACGTTCAGGCCATCGCCACTCCAGCGCGATAGTTAGGAGATCCACGTGATCATTCTCTACGTTTTGCTCGCGGTTGCGCTGGTAGCCCTGATCGTCCTGGTCATTCTTTTCTTCCTCAAGAAAAAGAAAGCCAAGGCCGCTGCCGCTCAAGCCGGCGAACCCATGGCGCCGGGCGGAGACGAAATCTCGGTGCTGGTGCACGCAGCCGAGGCCAAGCTCTCCGCCGCCAAACTCGAACAGGGCGCCAAGATCGCCAACCTCCCGGTTTATCTTCTGATGGGCCAGTCCGGCAGTACCAAAACCAGCGTCATGATTCACTCCGGTCTCGACCCGGAACTGCTGGCCGGCCAGGTTTATCAGAATGCCGACGTGGTGCCGACGCGCGCCGCCAACCTGTGGTTCTCGCGCCGCAGCATCTTCGCCGAAGCCGGCGGCAACCTGTTGGCGGACTCAAGTCAGTGGAATCGCTTCGTCCGCAGACTGCAGCCGCGCTCCTCAGTGGTCAGTAAAGGCGGGCAGGCGCCGCGCGCGGCGCTGGTCTGTTTTGACAGCGAGACCTTCACCCGCGCCGGCGCGCAGGAAGCCGTGGTGAACGCCGCTCGCACCTTGCGCGCCCGCCTGGGCGAGATTTCCCAGTCATTCGGCATCAATCTCCCGGTCTATGTGCTGTTCACCAAGATGGACCGGCTGCCGTTCTTCACCGAGTACGTACGGAACTTCAGCAACGACGAGGCCGCGCAGGTGGTCGGCGCGACTCTTCCGCTCCTCAGCGGCCGCAGCGAGGGCGTGTATGCCGAGGAAGAGACCACGCGCCTGACCGGCACTTTCGAGCGCTTGTTCCGATCGCTCGCCGACGCTCGCCCCGAGTTTCTGACGCGCGAGACCGATTCCGCGAAGCTGCCCGGCACCTACGAGTTTCCCCGCGAGTTCCGCAAGATTCGTCCCGCCGTGGTGCAGTTTCTGGTGGATCTGTGCCGGCCCAGCCAGTTGAGCGTCGGACCGATGTTGCGCGGGTTTTACTTCACCGGTGTGCGGCCGATCATTATCAACGAAGCCGCTCCGGTTGCCGCCGCTGCGCCGCAGTCTCAGGCCGGCTACGGGTCGGCCGCCGGCGCCACCGGCATCTTCAAGGCGGGCCCGCAGGCGCCTGCCGCCCAGGCCCCGCCGCCGCAAGTGGGCGGCACGCGTAAAGTGCCGCAGTGGCTCTTCCTCAGCCACTTGTTCACGGATGTTCTGCTCGCCGATCGCGCTGCCATGGGCGCCAGCGGCTCGAGCACCAGGACGAGTTTCGCGCGCCGCGTGCTGTTCCTCGCGGCCGCCGTGTTGTGCCTGGCGCTCTCCATCTTATTCACGGTTTCGTTCTTCAATAACCACGGCCTGGAAACGCGCGTGCGCACGGCGGCGCAGGGCAGCGCAGCCGCCGCCGTGGCCGGCGCCAATCTCGCGCCGGTCGATAGCCTGCGGAAACTGGAGGCACTCCGCCAGTCGCTCGAGACATTGATCCAGTACCGGCGTGAAGGCGCTCCCTTGTTCTATCGCATGGGCCTGTATGTCGGGAACGATCTCTATCCTGAAGCATGGCGCATTTATTTCGAACGCTTCCGCCAGTTACTGTTCGCGCAAACGCAGAACAACATTGTGCAAGGGCTGAGTGGCCTGCCCGCGACTCCGGGACCGGAGTACAGTCCCACCTACGATGCGCTGAAGGCCTATCTGATCACCACCTCCCACCATGAGCACTCGACCAGCCAGTTTCTTTCCCCGGTTCTGATGAAGTGGTGGGCCGCCGACCGCGCCATCGATCCGGAGCGCCAGCAGCTCGTTCAAAAGCAATTCGACTTCTACTCCGATGTACTCAAGGAAGAGAATCCGTACTCGGAAGCCAACGACGCTTTCACGATCGAAAAAGCGCGTCGATACCTGACCCAGTTTGCCGGTACTGAGCGCGTCTACGCTTTCATGCTGTCCGAAGCCGGCAAGCACAACCCACCCATCAACTTCAATCGCCAATTCGCCGGATCGGCCCAAACGGTCTTAGAGACGTACGAAGTGCCCGGCGCGTTTTCCAAGGGTGGCTGGGCATTCATGAAAGACGCCATCCAGCACGCCGACCGGTACTTCAGCGGCGAGCAGTGGGTCCTCGGCGACCAGGCTTCCGCCAACATCGATCGCGCCAAGCTGGAGCACGATCTGCGCGTGCGCTACAACGCCGACTTCATCCTGAAGTGGCGGACCTATATCAAGTCAGCCTCGGTGGTCCGCTACGCCAGTCTGGCCGACGCTTCACAGAAGTTGACCCAGCTTTCCGGCAACCAGTCGGCGCTGCTGGAGTTGTTCGCGCTGGCATCGCAAAACACGGCGGTAGACGATCCGGATGTTAAGTCGGCGTTTCAGCCGGTGCAGACTGTGGTCCCGCCGGAGGTCACCGACAAATACATTCAGCCGCCCAACCAGAACTATGTCAACGCGCTGGTGACTCTGCAGGCATCGCTCGAATCGATTGCCACCCAAGGTGGAGCCCCTACCGACATGGCGGCGGCGCCGACTCTGCAGAACGCTACCCAAGCCAAGGTCACCACGCGCCAGATGGCACAGGCCTTCCGCATCGATTCGGAAACCCATCTCGAGGCCGGCGTGCAGAAGCTGCTGGAAGACCCAATCGTTTACGTGGAAGGCATGCTGCGCGCGCTCGGGCCCGCCGAGTTGAATGCCAAAGGCAAGTCGCTGTGCGGACAGTTCCGCGCGGTGTTGTCCAAGTATCCGTTCAATTCCAACGCCACCGTGGAGGCCACTATGGCCGATGTCAACGGGCTTCTGCGCAAGCCCGATGGCGCCCTCTGGAGTTTCTACGATCAGAACCTGCAGAAGCTGCTGGTCAAACAGGGATCGCAGTTCGCCATCGGTCCCTCGGGTGGCGTGAACCCGGCATTCCTCAACTTCTTCAACGCGGCCACCGCGTTTTCCGACGCGATCTATGCGGGCGGCGCGCAGGACCCGCACTTCAATTATGCGCTCAAGCCGGAACCTTCGGAGAATATCCAGACGGTGAACCTGCTGATTGACGGGCAGAGTCTCAGTTACTCGGGCGGCACGGCCACATCCAAGCAGTTCACCTGGCAAGGAGGCGGCTCGCACGGTGTGAAAGCGTCTGTCAAACTCGGCGGTCCGGACATCACGTTCTCGGATTCGGAGGGTCTCTGGGCGGTATTCCGCTTCTTCAACAGAGCCGACCGGTGGACGCCCGCCGGCGCCGGTTATTCGCTGGAATGGATCATCCGCGCGGGCAAGGACCCGATGAAGGTCAACGGCAAGCCTCTCATCGTCCACTTTGAACTCGATATGACCGGCGCGCCGGCGGTCTTCCAAGCCGGTTATTTCTCGCGCCTCGCCTGCGTAGCAGACGTCGCGCGGTAGCGCATCAGAGCCGCGACCGTAGGGAGCGGTTGCCGGAGTTATTACGGAACGAGGCCTTATGTCCGAACGCATTCCAAAAGTATCCGTCGGCATCGATGTCAGCGCGGGCACGCAGCCAATCCTCGGCGTGCCCGAGGCCGATACGCCATTTCGTATGCTGATCCTCGGCGATTTCAGCGGCCGCGGGCTTCGTGGTGAGCGGGCGCCCCTTGCCGGACGCCGCCCCTTGGCGGTGGACAGCGACAATCTCGACCAGGTGCTCGCGTCGCTTTCACCTTCGGTCCAGCTTCCGCAGGGCACGCTGCGATTTCGCGCGCTTGACGACTTTCATCCCGATCACATCTATCAGCACGCCGATGCTTTCCGGAAGCTGGCGGACCTGCGCCACCAGCCCGCGCCCGTTCCGGCGGTGCCTCGGGAAACGCCGCGGTCCGCCACGCCCACGGCTCCAGCATCGGGCCGGAGTCTTCTCGAAAGCATGATGGAGCGGTCCGACGAGGAGCCGGCTTCCCGCGTGGTGGAGGCTCCCGACGCGATGGCCGAATTCATCAAGAGAGCCGTCGAGCCTCATCTGGCGCCGCGCCAGGACCCAAGGCAAGAGGAATGGGCCGCGCGCGTCGATGCCGCGGCGGGCGAGCAGATGCGTGGCGTCCTCCACCATCCGCATTTCCAATCGCTCGAAGCCGCGTGGCGCGCCGTCGCCATGCTGGTCGACCGGCTCCAACCTGACACCGATCTCAAGATCTACGTGTTCGACTCGACGCTCGAAGAACTGATGGCAGACGCCGCCTCCCTCGAACGCTGCCTCGGCGGTTCTGCTTCGGCCCCTTGGGCGCTGATCGTAGGCAACTTCGTTTTCGGACAGACTGCCGAGGATGCCGCCAAGCTACGATGGCTGGGCCGCCTCGCCTCCTCGTTAGGTGCGCCATTTCTGGGCGAAGCGGTGCCTCCATCCGATGCTCCCGGTTCCGAGTGGCAACAACTCGTCCACTCTCCGGAGGCGCGGTGGATCGGCCTCGCCTTGCCGCGCTTCCTGCTGCGCCTGCCTTACGGGAAAGACACTGCGCCGGCCGAGCAGTTGGAGTTTGAAGAGATGCCGGAGAGCGTCCACGCGGACTATCTGTGGGGTAACCCGGCGTTCTTATGCGCCTGCGTCCTCGGCCTGGCCTTTCGCGCCGATAACTGGGAAATGCGTCCCGCGCGCCATCGGGAGATTGGCGGACTGCCGCAGCACATCTACCGTGCGGATGGCGAATCCGTCGCCAAACCCTGCGCCGAAGTGCTCCTCACCGATACCGCCGCCGAGTTCATTCTGAGCAACGGGTTCATGCCCCTCGCTTCGATGAAGGATCAAGATTCCGTCCTCCTCGTTCGCCTGCAGTCCATCGCCGATCCTCCCGCGCCCCTGTCCGGCCGGTGGGGCAGCCGCGGGTAGTTCCGCGACCCTGACAAGCGTAAAGACGGTGTGACCCAGGGATTCCGTAAAGGTCCTCCGTGCTGGGGCCGCCAAGGTTGGGCGGAGTCTTTCCGAACCCGTCGTGATTAGGTGCTGGATGGCGTGCATGTGGGCGGTGCCGTTGCCGCCCGGAGGTGCGGCATGTCGCACCTATAGTCAGGCGGTCGTTCCGCTGAAGCGAGAAACGACGTCACCCGGCCGTCGATCTGATAATCGGCACACCCGGAGTCGGTGCATGGCGCCGCATAAGGGCCAGGATCGCGACGCCGCCAAGCAGGAGCAGATAGCTCGCCGGCTCTGGCGCAGAAGCGGCATCGCTGAACGCAACGTTGTCAATCTGAAACCATACCTCACCACTGGGCGCCGCATTGCCAAAGAGGGTCACGGATGTTACGCTAGAGAACCCGGTTAACGTGTTGGTTTCGAATGTCTGCGTGGGATTTACAGAGAGCGTTTGGGTTACGGTGCCACCCGCCGACAATGTGCCGGTAATGGTCACGCTTGCGAGATTGTCGCCCGGGTTGAACTCGCCGACGTCGATTGAAGTCAGCGTGAATGGGGTCGAGTCAACCCTTTCGATCTCGATGGACCCGTAGTAGTAGCCACTCGCAAGACCCGTCGATCCAGAGTACTCAGGACCAGTTGTTCCTGGGACCCAGAAAGTGTTAAACGGTGCAGACGCAAGCATCAAGAACTCAAAGCTACTGTCAATGTATGGGCTGGAGAGCGCGGTATTTCCGCTATCAGGATGCGCTAAAGACTCGAAGGTAATCACTCCGGCAAAAGCCGGTCGTCCGGCCGCCATGGTAAGCAGCACGGCTGAGAAACAAACCAAAACCTTCATCGGACCTCGCAGTTGACGATCTGGGACTAGTTCCAGTTTATACCACCTAGTAGATAAGAAGATCTGAAAATCTTGAAATTCCGAGTAATGGTAGTAATAGGGTGTCTGCCTGACTCAATTGTCCCCAAGATGTAGCGTTATCCTCGCGCGTGGGGCAGGATGTCATCCGGATGTCATCCTGCGCGCGACGCGCAGGGCGCCCGGCCAACCGCCGCGCGGGCCGATTCCCATCGGCCCGCAACTAAATAAGCAAACTGCCCCACAAAGCCACACCTTTAGCTCCATGGCCGCGAGGCCGTGAAGGCGGGCCTCACTTACTCGCGCTAGCCAGCAGCGTGTCTATCTTCGCGATGTATTTCTTGGCGCGCTCGGATTCCGGCATGTCGGGGTTGAGAGCGATGGTCTCGGAGAAGTGCTTGCGCGCCGGGATCAAGCTCTCCACGGTTCCGGAGGCTTGCGCCTTGCTGGTGTACGCGAGGGCCAGACCGAAGTGGGCGAACGGATCCGATGAGTCGTACGTGAGAGATTTCTGGCAGTAGGCGATGGCGCTGTCGAACTGATTCAGCAAGCGCTCGCTGTCGCAAAGTCCGAAATACGCCAGGCTGCGTAGGTCCATCCATACATCGCGCTGCGCGGCGCGCTTCTTCTTGCCGAACCCAATCAGATACCCGAGCACGTAATAATTCATTTTGCCCGCCAGCCGGCTGTCGAAATCGCTGAGCTTCAGATACTGCTGATAGGAGTCGGTGGCTTCCTGGTACTTGCCGCTGAGGCGCAGGCTTTCCGCCAGCCAGAAGTGCGCCTCGGCGTTCGCGGGCGTGAGCCGAATGGCGTTGCGCGCGGCCGCGATCGAGTCCGCGTAAAGCTCCTTCATGCGCAGGGCTTGGGCGAGAAGATACCAGGCGAGCGCGTCCTTCTCGTTCCGCTGCACCACCACGTTCAATTGGCGAATCGATTCGTCGAGCGCGCCCTTATCGAGCAGCATGCCGCCCAGCGTGGCGCGCGCTTCCAGGTAATCCGGATCGATTTCGATGGCCCGCCGTAGGGCCTTCTCGGCTTCGTCCTCCTGAAAAAGATCGCGGTAGACGCGGCCCAGATAGAGTGCCGCCTGGCTGTAGTTGGAGTCGGCTGCGAGCGCCGCCTGGAAACACTCGACGGCCTTGCGATAGTTCTCGGGCGTGCCTTTGTTATAGAGATCCAGGCCCTTGTCGAACTGCTCGACGGCCGCGTGCGGACGGCGGCGCACGATCAGGATCTTCAGCGAGACGGTGGATTCCTGCCCCGGGTAGACGGTCTCCTCCCGCGGGCCATCGGGTTCGTAGCCCATGTGCACGCCTCTCACCGTGTGGACACCGGGCTGAAGGCCGGGCAGGCGCAAGGGCGTCCCCTGATTGACCACCCCGGCGGACTTGCCGTCCACGAAGACTTCCACGCCGTCCATGTTGGTCTCGAAGACCAGCGCGCCGTTCTTCGGCGGCGGAGGTGCACCGGGCGCCGCTCCCGAGGGCAGATACGCCAGCAGCATGTTGGGATCGAAGCTGCCGCGCTCCGAAGTCGGGTTCTGCTGCCCGTTGGTCACCTCGCGCACGTTGCGGCGGACGTACTCGGCGAGTTCGTCGGCGGTCACGATGCCGTCGTGCGACTCGTCGGCCGCGCCCTCCAGGCCCTTGACGACGTAGTAGGTGAAGATGCCATGCCCGCCGCCCCAGTCGGCGCTCTCGAAGGAGCGCTCGCGGTCGCGGCTGGCGGTGAGCGAAAACAACGAGGAACTCAGATCGAGCAGGCCGCGGCTGACTGCGGCACGGTCGGCTTCCGGTGTGATGGCTCCGCTGTGGCAAGCGTCGGTGATCAACACCTTCCACTTAGCCTTGATGCGCGAGCCGATCACCGAGCCCAGCGTATCCATGGGGTAACCGGTCGCGGCGATGTTGCCGGGGTCCAGATCGTATGGCGCGAGATAGCCGCGTCCGTCGAAAACAAAGCCATGGCCGGCGAAGTAAATCAGCACGCGATCGCCGTCGTGCGCCGTCGCTGGCAGCCATTCTTCCAGTTCGTGGCGCATGTTGGCTAGGGTGGCGCGCGGGCCAGATAGCTTATGCACATTCTCCGCGTGGAAGTTACCGCCTTCCGGGCTAATGAGAATGGAGTAAATCGACTCCGCATCGCGCTCGGAGAACTGTAACTGGTCTTTGGCGGCCAGGTTCTTGTAATTGGCGATACCAAGCACCAGCGCGTACGAGCGTGGAATGGTGACACCAGGTTGCGCGGGCTTGGTGGGCGGCGGGCCGCTTTCATATTTCAGGTCGCGCTGCTGCTTCTGCTCCGGCGGCGGCGCCTGCGCGGCCAGCGCCGCTGCCAAGGCCGCCAGAATGCCGAGAGCGCGGGTGAGTTTCATCACATTCATTTGTGCGCCAGCCGAAACTCGTAGATCACCGGTGCGGTGAGCGGCTCGGGCGATGCCACCACCGAAACATCCTGATCACGGATGAACATGAGCTGGCCTGAGCTTGCGCCGGGCACCCCACTCAGATTGTCCGGAAGTTTCTCCTCGGGTCGCACACCTTTTGCGCCGGCCGAGCCGTCCACGCATTCGCCGCGCGCCTTGAAGATGGTGTCATCGCACCTCGGCACCAGGCGCGGCGGTACGGCGCCGGGCTTCGGCGGCGGAGGCAGCGGCTGATATTTCGGTTGCGCCCCCAGCGCGAGCGGCGTCACCATCCAGTACAGGATGTCCTGGCCCGGCGGCCCGCTGACACGAAACCAGCCCTGGACGGCAGGCACCACGTATTCCTTTGCGGCCTCGATGCGGTTCTGTTCCCCGGTGTCCTCCCGAGGGAAGAGAATCTCGTAATCACCCGAGGTCGCTTGGTTCATGACATAGAGGTATCCGTCGAAGTTGGTATGGAACCGGAAACGGACGCGGTCGCCTTGCGCAAATACCAAGCCGGGGTCTACCGCCCTCCAGGCGCCGCCTTCCTGGCGCTCCAGAGTGAGTTCCATGCGGCGCGGCCCTTGCTCCAGGCTCTTACTCTGGCCGGCCGCGGAACCGGCCATGACGAATATCGCCGCGAACACCGGAAACAGTGAAGTTTTCAGATTCATAAGGCGTCTTCCGCCTCGCTTCGCATTTGCCTTACTGATGCTTCAAGACAAAGTCCGCCACCAGGCGTGAGTCCGGGCTGCCTGTGCGGTTGAGCACATAAACGGCATTCTCTTTCTTCTCGCCCGGAGTGCTCTCGTCCACTTTCTCGAAAACCAGATCCCGCGCGTAAACCTCGCTGCGCAGGCGGCCGACGAGCGGATCGCCGAGCGGGCTGGCTTCTGCCGAGAGAAGCTTGGGCTGCTCGACGGACTTAGCCGGCGCGCTGGTGGGCGACACGCTTCCGCTGCCGAGCGAGTAGATCAACTTTTCCAGGTTGGGCTCGGGCCGCCGTGAAAGCACGATGAAAAGCTGCTCCTCGCCCGGTTGCTGGTCGAACGCAAATCGGCCCGGCGCGGAAGGAATGGTGTACTGCTGGCCGCTTTCGACGCGATTGTTTCCGCCGGCGACTTCCGCGGTCGGGAAGAGAATCTTCCAGGTGCCGCTGGCGCCCTTCATCGCAATGTACAGGTAACCGGCATCGTTCACCTCGACGGCGACGCGAATTCGATCGCCGGAGTGGAAGACGGTGTCCGGCGCAGCTTCGCGGTAATCGTCTCCGCCGTTGTTGCGCAAAATGCTGTAGCGCAGCCCCAGGGGTTTCCCCGTGTACGCGGTCCGGATAATGTGCGCGCCGCCGGAGGAGACCGTCGGCGAGGCATCGCGCTCTGCCGGCGCAGCACTGGCGGGCGCTTCCACGGCCGCTGGAGGCTGCGACTCGCCGGCCGGCGCGGCCTTTTTCGGCGCAGTTCGCTTCGCCGGCGGGCCCGGTGCTTTCTGCGCGGCCGCCGTTGGGGCGTAGAACAAATCGCGGGCGGACATCTGCTGAGCCGGCTCCGAGGCGACGGTTTGGGCAAATAGTGCGGCCGCTCCCAAGATTGAACAAAAGATCGTCTTTTCGACCAGCATAAGTGACTCCCCGGCGTCCCCGCAGATATTATGCTTCCAATTCTGCCACAAATAGTACTATCATTTCGAGGATGAGGGTACAAGTGCGAATCGGAGCCGTGGCGCGCGCCCTGTGCATACTGCTCGCGGAGGTTGTCCTAATTCAGACATGGCCTGTCCCGGCCAGGGCCCAGGAACAGGAACCCGCGAAATTGGATATTTCGATTCTCGAGGGAGAAGGATCGATCAACAATATCCGCCAGCGTGTGGCGCGAGAAGCCATGGTCCAGGTGGATGACGAGAACCACAAGCCGGTGGCCGGAGTGGCGGTTACGTTCTTCCTGCCCGAACACGGCGCCAGTGGTGTTTTCTCGAATGGCACCCACAGCCTTACCGTAATGACCGACGACGCCGGGCACGCCGTGGCGCGCGGAATGGTTCCGAACAAGTTGGCCGGCGACGTGCAAATCCGCGTTGTAGCGCGATACAAGAACCTGGACGCCAACACTACCATCCATCAGCAGAACGTCGCGGCGGCCGCCGCGGCCGGGGCGGCTGCGAGCGCTGGGATCTCCGGGAAAGTCCTGGCGATCATCCTGGTCGTTGCCGCGGCGGGCGTGGCGGGCGGCGTGGTGGCTGCCACTCGCGGCGGCGGCGCGTCTCCCACCACAATCACGGCCGGGACGCCCACGGTGGGCGCCCCGCACTAGCCGGAAAAGGTGATCGACATGACATCAAGCTTGTTAGTGCGGACGTTTACAGCAGTTCTCTCCGCCGGTTTCGCGTTTGCCGGGAGCAGCATCGTGACCACCCTCGGCGGCCCGCGCTTGGGGTTGGTCTTCGACCGTGCGGCTGGGGGCTTGCGTCCCATCGGCGGCATCCCCGGTGCGGCGATTACCGGTGAACCGCTGGCCCTGGGCTTCACCATTTCGCGTGCGGAAATCTCACCCGCGCAGGACGCGGCCCTGGTGGTGAATGCGAGGAATTCTTCGGTGGCGCTAATCCGCGCATCCGGCGGCGATTGGGTGGTGGCCTCGCTCGACGGAGTCGAGGCTGCGCCGGATAGCATGGTTTTCAGTCCGGGCGGAAGCGCGGCGGCCCTTTATTACGCAGCCGGCCGTGTGCAGATTCTCACCGGCCTGCCTGCCGCCCCGGCCGTTGCTGGCGATATCGACGTGTCTAGTCTGCCGGCTCCGGTCACGGCTATGGCGGTGGATGATACCGGCAGCTTCTTGCTGATGGCTGCGGGCCAGGCGGAGTCGGTGTCCCTCTATCGTATTCCGGTAAACTCAGCGCCCATCCTGCTCGGCTCGTTCCGCAGCGTATCTTCCGTGCGGCTTTTCAACGCAGGCACGCAGGCGCTGGTCACCGATACTCTCGCCGCGACCGTCTACCAGGTTGCCGGCCTGGCCGGCGCGGCGGTAATCCAGGTAGTCGCCTCTCCGAGTAATGGAATCCTGGGACTGGTTGCCGCCGACACCGATGCCGCCGGCCAACGCGTATTCGCCGCCGTCGGCACCGGGACCGTGTTCATCTTCGATCGCAGCGGCGGCCCTGCTATAACACTCGATTGCGCCTGCACTCCGACTGGGTTATTCCGGCTTGCGGGCGCTGCGACATTCCGCCTGACCGAACTTGCCGGCGGCCCGCTCCAGGTGCTCGACGCGAATGCTGCGCCGCGCATCGTGGCAGTGCCGCCGCCCGTCCAGGCGGCTGCACTTCCGGGGGGCCGCCGATGAGACGCCTGATTCTTCTTGCTGTTTGCCTGTTGCTGGGCGGGTTCACGCTATGGGGACAGGTTGTAATCGCGCCCGCCACTCTTCCCAACGAAATTCTCGGCGACGCTTACTCGCAGACGATCACGGCCACCAGCCAATATCAAGCGCAGGGCCATAACACATTCTCGCTGGCCTCCGGGACTCCGCCGTCCGGCCTTAACTTGGCCGCAAACGGAACTCTGTCTGGCACGCTGACGGCAGTGGGGACATTCACCTTCACCGTGCAGTGCGTCGTCACCGCGACCATCAACGGTGTCATCCAACAGCCACTGACCGGAACACGGGCTTACACGGTAGTGATCTATCCGGTTCTCGCCATTACCACGGCTAGCGGGAATCCGGGGACTGTGGCTGTTCCTTACTCCCAAACGTTTGCAGCAACCGGCGGCGCGGGCGCCGCAACTTACACGTGGTCATTGGCCACCACCGAGCCGCCTCCAGGTCTGACGTTCTCCGCCACGGGCGTGCTCAGCGGGACTCCGACGACTGCGGGAACCTATCCCTTGTTTGTCCAGGTTTTCAGCCAGATCCCCGGCTTCGGGACAGTGACAGCGACCCAGACGTTCAGCGTCGTGATCGCCCCACTCCCCACACTCGCTATAACTGGTACCTTGGCCGGCGGTACGGTCGGCGGCGCCTATTCGTCTACGCTCGGCGCCACCGGCGGATATGGAGCAGGCACTTATACATTCGCGCTGACCTCCGGGACTCCGCCATCCGGCACTACTCTGTCTGCCGGCGGTACTCTGTCAGGCACGCTGACGGCAGTGGGGACATTCACCTTCACGGTGCAGGTCACCAGTTTCAACCCCAAACTTGGTTCCAGCTTCCCGGCAGTCATCGCACCACGGTCTTTCACGGTAGTGATCGATCCGGTTCTCGCGATCACCCCGCTGACCCCGAACCCGGGCACGGTAGCTGTTGCTTACTCCCAGACGTTCACAGCAACCGGAGGCGCGGGCCCTTCAACTTATGCGTGGTCTTTGACGACCAGCACACAACCGCCCGGTCTCACGCTCTCTGCCGCGGGCGTGCTCAGCGGAACCCCGACGGCTGCGGGAACCTTCAACTTCTCCGTCCAGGTTTCCAGCCAGATTCCCGGTCTCGGGACAGTGACGGCAAGCCAGGCGTTCAGCGTTGTAATCGCCGCGCCTCCCCCGCTCACCATTACCGGCAGCCTAGGCAGCGGTGCGGTGGGTGTTGTTTATTCGGCTACGCTCGGCGCCGCGGGCGGATACGGAGCAGGCATTTGCACATTCTCGGTGGCCTCCGGGACTCCGCCATCCGGCATTACTCTATCTGCTGGCGGAACTCTGTCGGGCACACCCACGGCGGCGGGGACATTCACCTTTACGGTGCAGGTCGTCAACACCCTGACCATCAATAACGTCACTTTTCCGCCGCTCACAGCAACACAGTCTTACACCGTATTGGTCTATCCGGCTCTTACGATCACCACACAGGCTGCGAATCCGGGGACTGTGGGTGTTTCTTACTCGCAGACGTTCACGGCAACCGGGGGCGCGGGCTCGTCAGCTTACACATGGTCTTTGGCGGGTGGCACGCCGCCTCCAGGTCTGACACTCTCCGCCGCGGGCGTACTCAGCGGGACTCCCACGGCCGCGGGAACCTTCTCTATCTACGTCCAGGTCTCCAGCCAAATCCCCGGCGCCGGTGCGCAGACGGCGAGCCAATGGTTCACCGTTACGATCACCGCAACTACTTCCCTCACCATTATCGGCAGCTTGGGCGGTGGTACGGTTGGTGTTCCCTATTTTGCGACGCTCTCCGACTCAGGCGGATACGGAACCGGCACTTACACCTTCTCGCTGGCCTCCGGGACTCCGCCGGCCGGCCTTACGCTATCTGCCAGTGGAGCTCTGTCGGGCACGCCAACGACGGCGGGAACATCCACGTTTACAGTACAAGTCACCAACACTTACCCAAGCCCTGTTGCCAACTTCCCGCCAGTTACCGGAACACAGTCGTTCACGGTGACGATTTATCCGGTGCTCACCATCACCACCGTGAACGTTAGCGTGGGGGCTGTTGGCGCCCCTTACTCCCAGACGTTCACGGCAATCGGAGGCGGGGGCGCTTCAACTTACACATGGTCCTTGGCCGGCGGTACACTGCCGCCGGGTCTGACGATCTCTGCCGCGGGCGTGCTCGGCGGGACTCCCACGGCTGCGGGCAGTTTCACGTTCTCGGTCCAGGTCTCCAGCCAGATCCCATCTGGTGGCACCCAGACGGCGAGCCAAGGGTTCAACGTTGCGATCGCCACGGTTCCTTCCCTCAGCATTGCCGGCATCTTGGGCGGCGGCACGGTCGGTGTTCCCTATTCGGGGACGCTCACGGGTTTCGGCGGGTATGGCGCCGGCGCATACACATTCGCGCTGGCATCGGGGACCCTGCCGGCGGGCATTACGTTGTCTGCCAGCGGAACTCTCTCGGGCACGCCAACTGCCGCGGGGACATCCACCTTCACCGTGCAGGTCACCAACACCCTCACCAGCGCTGCTGCCTCTTTAGCGCCACTCACCGCAACGCAGTCTTACACGGTAGTGATCTATCTGGTTCTCGCGATCACCACCGCGACCGCCAATTCGGGGAGTGTGGGTGTTGCTTACTCCCAGGCGTTCACAGCCACTGGAGGCGCCGGTGCTTCCACTTATACGTGGTCTGTGGCGACCGGTGCGCCGCCTCCAGGGCTGACGTTCTCCGCGGCTGGCGTGCTCAGCGGAACCCCTACGGCTGCAGGAACCTTCAATTTCACTGTCCAGGTTTCCAGCCAGGTTCCCACCATCGGCGTGCAGACGGGGAGCCAGGCGTTCAGCGTGGTGATTACGGCGCTTCCTTCCCTCACCATTACCGGCAGTTTGGGCGCTGGTACGGCGAGTGCCGCCTATTCGGCGACGCTCGGCGCCACCGGCGGATATGGAACCGGCACTTACACATTCTCGCTGGCCTCCGGGACTCTACCGACCGGCACTACTTTATCGGCCGGCGGAATTCTGTCGGGAACGCCAACCGGAGCGGGGACGTTCACTTTCACGGTGCAGGTCACCAGCACCCTCGCCACCGCAGTCGCCAACATCCTGCCGCTCACCGCAACTCAGTCTTTCACGGTAGTCGTTTCGGGGCTTTCCCTCACCATCGCCGGCAGCCCGGGCAGCGGTACGGCGGGTGTTCCTTATTCGGCGACGCTCACGGGCTCCGGCGGATATGGCACAGGCACTTACACATTTTCGCTGGCCTCTGGGACTCTGCCACTCGATATGACGTTGTCCGCTGGCGGAATCCTGTCGGGCACGCCAACGGCGGTGGGGACGTCCACCTTCACGGTCGAGGTCACCAGCGCTCAGACCGGCCAGCCACTCACCGCGACACAGTCTTTCACCATCACGGTGGGCGTTGCACCTGCGCCACCGCTCACGATTTCAGGTCTGCCGGCTACGCCCACGCCGGACACACAGCTAGGCTTGGGCGTGAGCGCCGGCAGCAACTATCCGATTGACATTCAGGGCACCATCACCCTGACATTCGCGCCGGACTCCGGTCCGGATGATCCCAACGTGCAGTTCACCACCGGTGGACGCACGGTCACGTTCCTGATCCCGGCAGGCGCCAGCCAGGCGCAATTCACTCCCACCGTTCCCAGTGTGCAAACCGGCACGGTTGCCGGCACCATCACGCTGACGTTGACGCTGACGGCGGCGGGCGTCGATATCACCCCGGCGCCGGCCCCCACGCAAGTGCTGGTTGTAGCCAAGAGCGCGCCCGTGATCACCAGCGTGGCCGTCACCCCCACCAGCGGAGGCTTCAACCTCGTGGTTGTAGGTTACTCCACCACGCGCGACATGGTTTCCGCGGCGATTACCTTTACCCCCACGTCCGGCGTCACCCTGGCCAGCAACAGCACTACCGTAGCGTTGAGCCCGGTCTTCACCACGTGGTATCAGAGTTCCACGTCGGGTCCGTTCGGCAGCATGTTCTCGCTCGAAATCCCGTTCACGATTCGGAACGGCACGAACCCGCTCGCATCCGTGTCAGTCGCGCTTACCAACTCGCAGGGCACTTCGGCTGCGGCCACCGCTGCCTTTTAGAACGCATGGCGTAGCGGAGCCGCGACCGGAGCGAGCGGCCATGGGCCTGCCCCAACGGGATGAAACCGAGCACCGTGGCGCGGCCTGTCAAGGCTGCTGAGCCGAGAGTCGTCTCGGCTTTTCTTCCGCCGCGCGGCGTGATTTTCAACGGAGCGGTCGGTAGCTGTTACTTAGTCGTTAGTAACTCGCCGAATGATGCCAAAGCCTGCGTTCTTACGACTCGGATTCGAACGATAGCACGGGCTCGGCCTGGCCTTCTTCGACGAGTTTCTGCATCAGGTGCGAGCCATATTCGAAGCCTTTGTCGAAGGCTTGCAGATTGAGCTTTTCGAGGGCCGGCGGCACCGAATCTTTGACGGCGTTGCGCAAAGCGTCCGCAGCCACCAGGCCGGTGACGGCGCCCAGGAAACCTACCATGACGATGTTGAGCACCACCTTGCGGCCCAGTTCCTCGGCCAGGCGGGTAGCCGGGACGCCATAGACGCGGGCGCCGGCAGGCACGTTGCCGAGGTGCACCAGGTCCTGCTCGACGATCAGAATTCCGCCGTGCTTGAGGTCGGGCGAAAAGCGTGTGTAGGCTTCCTGCGACATCACCACCAGCACGTCGGGCCGGGTGATGTACGGATAAAGAATCGGATCGTCGGAGAGAATGCACTGCGCGCTCGACGATCCGCCACGCGCCTCCGGGCCGAAGCTCTGCGTCATGGTAGCGTAAGCGCCTTCGAAAATAGCCTTGGCTTTGCCCACCACAATCGCGGCCAGGATCACGCCCTGACCGCCGAAGCCGGCAACGCGAATTTCGGTCAGCATTCCGAGCACCCCACTTCCGGTTCGGCGTAGCGGTCGCCCAAGCTTTCGTGCATCTGCGCCTGCAGCAGTTCGTAGTAATCGGGCCGTTCGCGGTCGATGAACTTGCCGACCACGATTTCCCCGCTCTTGGTCAAGCTGCACTCGCCGGTAGGCGCGCCGTGGCGGATCTTGCTCGCCTGCTTGTAATATTTCATAGTGTCCAGCCCGTCGCCCATTTTGTTGCGCCGCTGGTAGAGGGTGGGACAGGGCGAAACAATTTCGATGAAGCCGAAGCCCTTCTTCTTGAGAACCTCTTCCATGGAGCGGGCGAGCTGCTTGACGTGGAAGGTGGTCCAGCGGGCGACGTATGAGGCTCCGCAGGCGTCGGCGAGTTGCACCAGGTTGAAAGCCGGCTCGAAAACGCCGTAAGGCGCGGTGGCGCTGATGACGTGGCTGGGCGTGGTGGGAGCGGTCTGCCCGCCCGTCATGGCGTAAGTCAGGTTGTTCACGCAGATCACCTTGATGTCCATGTTGCGGCGCGCGGCGTGGATGAAGTGGTTGCCGCCGATGGCGAACAGGTCGCCGTCGCCGGAGTAGACCACCACCTGCAGTTCCGGATTGGCCAGCTTCAAACCGGTGGCGAACGGGATGGCGCGGCCATGCGTGGTGTGGAAGGAATCCAGGCGCGCGTAGCCGGCCACGCGGCCGGTGCAGCCGATGCCGGAGACGATAGCCACCTTATCCAGGTTGGCCTTGGATTCCAGCAGCGCGCGGGTAAAACAGTTGACGGTGGTGCCGATGCCGCATCCGGCGCACCAGATGTGAGGGATGCGGTCCATGCGCAGAAACGGCTCGACCGGGTTAAAGGAACCCTCCGGAATCTCGCATTCGACTTCGAGTAATTGTTCGCTCACTTCGCCGCCTCCACGATGGCTTTGAGAATCACTTCCGGATCGTGCACCGTTCCGCCCGCGTGACTGACTGGGATAACCTTGGCGCGGCCGGCCGCGGCGCGTTCCACTTCATGCACCATCTGGCCCAAATTCAGCTCCGGTACCACGAACGCCTTGACGCGGCCGGCCAGAGCGGCGATGTGCTGCTCCGGGAATGGCCAGGCCGAAATGAGGCGGAACTTGCCGGCGCGGATGCCCCGCGTACGGGCCAGTTCGATCGCCCGTTGCGCCACGCGCGAGGTGATGCCGTAGGAGACCACCGCTACTTCGGCATCCTCCAGGTCGGCGGTATCGCAGATCGCGCGGCCATTGGAAAACGGCTTCAACTTGTCCAGCAGGCGCCGCACCAGGCGGTCCTGCGTGGCTACGTCCATGCTGGGGTAACCGCGTTCGTCGTGCGTCAATCCGGTGACGTGGAAGCGGTAACCATCCCCCGCCTTGACCATTTCCGGCACTAGGTCCTCGCCCGGTTCGAAGGGGTGGTACTCAGCGGGCGGCTTGTGCGTGTAGCGCCGCGGCGACACCTCAATCTGGTCGGCGGGCGGAATGATGACTTTTTCCGTCATGTGGCCGACGCACTCATCGAGCATCATCATCACCGGTACGCGGAACTCTTCGGCCAAGTTGAAGCCGGTAATGGTGAGATCGAAGCACTCCTGCGGGGAATTGGGGCAGAGCGCGATGATGCCGTAGTCGCCGTGCGATCCCCACCTCGCCTGCATCATGTCGGCCTGCGCCGGCAGCGTCGGCAGGCCGGTGGAAGGACCGCCGCGCTGCACATTCACAAACACGCACGGAGTTTCGGTAATGGCCGCGTAGCCGATGTGCTCCATCATCAACGAAAAACCGGGACCCGAGGTGACGGTGAACGCTTTCGCGCCGCCCCACACGGCTCCCTGGATGGCGATGGAGGCGGCCAGTTCATCCTCCATTTGGATGAAAATGCCGCCGACTGTAGGAATTCTCGACGCAAAGCGTTCAACTACCTCGGTGGACGGCGTAATCGGGTAACCTGCGGCAAATCGCGCACCTGCTGCGAGCGTTCCCTCACAACATGCGTGGTCACCGTCGAGAAAATGAACACCTGTTAAGACTCCCTTGGGGTCAGCGTGCATAGCGCGCTCCATAAATCGCAAAGTCGGGACAGTACATTCCGCACAGGTCGCAGCCGCTGCACTTGTCCGACGCTACGACGTGGGGGGGGTGGTAACCCTTGGAATTGAAAGCGGAAGAGAGAGCCAGCACGTGGGTAGGACAGAATTCCACACAAAAAGCGCAGCCTTTACAGCGTTCCACATTGATGGCGACAAAACCCTTGGACACAGGAACCCTCCATGAAACAGTCACTTGCTATGCTAGCAAGCGTCATGCCATTGAGGGCATTAGAGATCTGAATCGCCGCTATTAGTTTTGTTTTGCTGCCGGCCGGCGGGCTCAATAGAAAGCCCGCGGCCAAGCTGAGAGGAATAGCAGCTTCGGCCGCGGGCTGTTGGGTCCACAACACCCCATTCCACGCGCCATCTTGTGAGCCCAGCCCCTACTGGCCAGGACCGGACGAGGCGGTGGCCGGCGACTTGGCCGCGAAGGTCAAGCCGCCACCGGCCGCCGCTAGAGTATTCTGATTCCGTGGCTGCAGAGAAACCACGCCGACAGCGGACCTGGATGGATCCGCCTGGCTCTGCGCGGTAATGATCGCCGCATACGGTCTGGCGATTCCCGCCGGGGCCGTGTAGATGCCGGCGGCGGTGACCGCTCCGGCCTGGGCTCCGGCCGGCGCACCGGGAGCGAGCGAAACACTCCAGGACACGTTGCGGTTGGCTGCCCCGGCAACCTTGGCGGAGAACTGCTGGATGTCGGCCGAACTCAGTTTCTCGAAAGTCGAGTCCAGAGCAACCTGAACGGCGTCTGCGGCGCCGCTCGGCTGGTTGCCGGCCACCAGCACGGTCTGGCTGGCGCCTTTCGTATCCGCCCAAGTGATTGCCAGGTTGTCCTGTGCGTTAGCGGTACCCGCCACCGAGGCGAGAGGGCCCGGCAGCGTGGCCAACCGCCGATAGGGAACGCCGACGGCCGTCACGTTTCCGGCCCCATCGGTCGCCACGGCTTTGTCCCGCAGGCTGGGCGACAAGGCGATGCAGAGATAGCTCTGGTTGTTCCACCGCAGGGAAAAAGCGTGCATGTATGCCGGCTTACGGACTTCGCGCCCGGTGGCCGGATCGGTGTACGTAATGTCGTTGATGCGCACCGCCGCGGCCGCTTCCAGGTGGGGCATAGCGATCCGGAAGACCGCCGATGCGCCGGAAACGCCCTGCGCGATCTGGTAGTAGCCGGCGGTGCCCGGCACGGTAGAAGCGCTCGATCCGGGCCACAAGTCATCGCCGCTCACCGTGACGCGGCTCTCTTCGCCCGACGCCAGCACCATCTTCGATCCAGCCGGCTCGACCAGCCGTAGCGGACACACCGGCCGCGCGAAGATCGGCACCAGAGAACCCGATGGCGACAAGCGGGATAGCTCGAAACAGCCGAAGGCAGAGAACGGCGACACGACCTCCAACGGAGCGGAACCGGCGTTGCGGGCGGTCAGAGTCAGCACGGCTTCCTCACCAGGGAAATAAACACTGCGATCCACACCGATGGTGCTTACGAGCCGGCCACTGTTGCCTACGGGAGCGATGGTAGTTTGCGCGATAAGAGTGCAACTCATGATTGCGGCTGGAATGGCCGCTCTGAAGACGATTCCGAATGTTGACATAATAAGCCGAGCCTCCTTGGCTCAAAGCTGGGTTGCCCCAGCGAAACCGCAAGCCCGAAAACGAGTACCGCGGGTACTGCAATAGGGTACTGCCAGCCAACTAGTTCTACTAGTACCATGCGCGCGACAGCATTGCCAAGGCCGACTTTAGTTAATTAGGGCCCATGCCCAACGATCTATCACGAACGGCCTATCACGTACGGTGGGAATTGGGCACGGCAGCTTCGAGCGGCCAGCGGCGGCGCGTTATGATGGACGCCATGCGGGCAAGAGGCGCCGGCGGAATGCAAAACGCGGCGGACAGCGCAAAACAGGGAATCGAGGCCGTGCGCGACCTGGCGGAGCAATATCGGGAGGTTCTCTGCCGGGCGAGGCTCGGCATTCGAAATCCGGGCTTCGAGTGGTATCCGTACGACACGCTATCGTCGCTCACTCACTGCAACCAGCTCTTGCGCGGCGCCCACCGGGCGATTTTGGGGCCGGACGGCGGGGGGCGCAAGGTTCTCGACTTGGGCTGCGCGGATGGCGAACTGGGGTTCTTTCTCGAATCGCTCGGCTACCAGGTAACCGCAGTCGACCACGGGGTTTACAACCACAACGGGATGCGCGGCGCGCGCGCGCTCAAGGCCGCGCTCGGGTCGTCGGTGGAGCTGGTGGAACTCGATCTGGACCGGCCGTTCCAATTGCCGGGCGGGCCGTACGATTTGGCGTTTTTTCTGGGCACGCTCTATCATCTGCGCAACCCGTTCCACGTTCTCGAGGAGTTGGCAAAGCGCTCCGCCTTCTGCTTTCTGAGCACGCGCATCGCGCGCCGTTTTCCCGGCGGCGCGCCGATGCCGAAAGACGTGGCGCTGGCGTACCTGCTGGACGAGACCGAGCTCAACAACGACGAGAGCAACTACTTCGTTTTCTCCGAGCCCGGGCTGCGGCTGGCCCTGAAGCGGACCTATTGGGACGTGCTCGACTTCCTCCCGGTGGGCGACACGCGCCGGTCGGACCCGGTGCGCGCGGATCGCGACGAGCGCGCGTTCTGCTTTCTGCGGAGCCGCTTCGACCGGCTTGCCAACGTGGAACTGCTGGATGGCTGGCACCGAGCGGAAGGAACCGGCTGGCGGTGGACGGGGCGCGAGTTTTCTTTCCGCATCCGCTCGACCGGCGCCGCGCGGCCGCGGACGGTGGCGATTGATCTGTTCCTGCCCGACGAGCTTTTCGCCGCTAACGGCACTGTGGCGCTGTCCGGCACGGTGAACGGGAGCGAACTGGAGCCGGCCGAGTTCCGCCGCGCCGGCGCGCACGTGCTGGTTCGGCCGTTGCCGCGGGATGCGGAAGACATGGTGGTGCGCTTCCGCCTGGCGTCCGCTCTGGCTGCCGATGCACACGACTCGCGCGAGCGCGGCGTAGTGGTGGTATCGATCTCGGCGGAATAAGGTGGGGCATGCTTTAGCTTGCCAACGCCCGAACCGACCGCTTTCGGAGCCGCGACCAAAGGGAGCGGTCGGTCTGCGATTGAACTGACTACTTTGTGACGGCCCTGAACGCACGCCGCGAGCGCGCGCGGTTATTCTGGAACGAATGAACCTAGCCATCCAAGCCAACGACGTTCGGCAAGCGGCGGAGCGGATACGCCCGCTGGCGCGCCGCACACCGGTCTTCACTTGCGCGGGATTCGATGCCCGCGCCGGAGCGCGCGTGTTCTTCAAGTGCGAGAACCTGCAGCGCGGCGGAGCCTTCAAAATCCGCGGAGCGGCCAACTTGATTCTTTCGCTTTCCGCGGACGCGCTCCAGCGCGGCGTGGTGGCTTACTCGTCGGGCAACCACGCCCAGGCAGTGGCGATCGCGGCCAAGCACGTGGGCGCCCGTGCCACCATCGTGATGCCGGAGGATGCGCCGCGCGCCAAGATGGAAGCGACGCGCGCACACGGCGCCGCCATTGTGACTTACAACCGGCACACTGAGGTCCGCGAGCAAATCGCCGCCGGCATTTTGCAGCGAACCGGCGCCACGCTGGTGCCGCCGTTCGACCATCCGCTGATCATGGCCGGGCAGGGCACGGCGGCTCTCGAGCTGCTTGAAGAGAGCGGACCGCTCGACGCGCTGATTACGCCCGTGGGCGGCGGCGGCCTGCTTTCCGGATCCGCCACCATCGCCAAAGCCATGTATCCCGCGATCCGCGTTTTCGGCGCCGAGCCGGAAGGCGCGAACGACACGTTTTTGTCGCTCCAGGCCGGCGAGCGCGTCACGGTGCCTCATCCCAACACCATCGCCGACGGGCTGCGCGCGCCGCAGCCGGGCGCGCTGACCTTCCCCGTGGTGCGGCAACTCGCGGAAGCGGTGGTGCTGGTGAGCGACGACGAAATCCGCCAGACGGTGAAATTCCTTCTGCTGCGGCTCAAAGTGCTGGTAGAGCCGAGCGGCGCGGTTCCCGCCGCCGCCGTACTGTTCGGAAAATTGCCGCCGGGCATTGGCTCGTTGGGAGTGATCCTCTCTGGCGGCAACGTGGATTTTGAGGAGTTGGCAAAATACTGAGAGCGATTGAACGCGGTTCCGATACGTTCCATGGCGCGGACCCGACTGGCGTAGCGATTGGCAGGCGAAATCGCCTGCCCCACCTAAAAGTGCAGGCGCAGGCCCAGTTGAAACATGCGTGGGCCGCCGGTTCCCAGCAGCGGCGATAAACCGCTGCCTGGGCTGCCGGTTCCCAGCATCATGTTCAACATGGAAGCCGATTGGCCGAACAGCGGATTGTCGAGGTAGCGCACCGGGTCGGCGAAATTCGGGTGGTTGAGCGCATTGAATGCGTCCACGCGGAATTGCAGGGCAATCTTTTCGCGGATGGGGAAATCGCGGCTGACGGCCATATCGAGTTGTGCCATGCCGAACCCGTTGATGGAGTTGCGGCCCAGATCGCCCTGTTGGCCGGATGGCAGCACCAGGAACGCGGCCGGGTTCAGACGGCGGCCGCCGGGCGTATTGGAGTCGCCGATCCACAGCGGCTGCCCGAGCAGAAGCAGCGGCCGGAAGGCGTTGGTCAGGGTGATGCCGGTATACTCCTCGCTTTCGAGCACGGTGATGGGAAAACCGCTGCGCGCGCGCAAAATCGCGTTGGCCGACCACCCGCCCGCCAACCGCCGCCAGCGCCCATCCTTCTCGCGTTGCGGAATTGTGTAGCTCAGCGTCGTGGTGAAGGATTGGCGTAGATCGAAATCGGATGCGCCTCGGTCGCTCGGCGCCGCGAAGCCCGCCCAAAGCAGGAATGCATCGCTTGAATCGTTGTCGATAGCGTGCGACCAGGTGTACGATACCAGGCCGTTCAAGCCGCTCGTGAACCGCCGCCGGTACTGCGCTTCGAGAGCGTGGTAGGCGGAGTGGCCGTGGTTGGTGGTCAGCGCAATCCAGGAAGTGGCGGAACTGCCCGCGCCGCCCACTTCCCGGCGAAGCAGATCGTAGCCGGCCGAGCCGACGTAGCCGGCCGAGACGATGTCGTGCCTTCCGAGTGCCCGCTCGATCGACAAGTTCCACTGGGCGACGGCGGGCAGGCGCAGATTGGGCAGGAACGCGTAACTGAGTTCCGAAGGAAACGGCACGGTTTCACCGGTGTAGCTGGCCAAGCTGAGCGGACCACCGTTAATGGAATCGGCGGCGATGCTCATGCTCGAGTCGTAATACAGGCCGCCGCCGGCGCGCAGCGCGGTCTTGCCGTCTCCGGTGAGACGCCAGGCGAAACCCAGGCGCGGCGCAAAGTCCCGGTAGGAGGTCGGCCACAACGACGTGATCCTCGGGCAGCACTGAGAGGAGAGAGCCGAAAACGACACCACTTGTCCGGCGGCCGAGTCCCAAAACTTGGTGGCCGGATCGGGGACCGGCGCGGGACTGAATTCCCAGCGCAGGCCCGCGGTCAGCGTAAACCGCGAGGAGACGCGCCAGGCATCCTGAATCCACAGCGACAACTCCGTCACGCCAGCCGATTCGTCCACCGCCGCGCTCTTGGCGATCCACAGATTCTGCTCGGTCGATAAACCTGCGACGTTGTCGGCAATCACGCCCAGCGCCGGCGTCTCGTCGTGGCGAATGGCAAGGACGCGCCGGTAATCCGCGCCCACCTGCATGTCGTGCCTGGCGCGATGGAATTCGAGCGATCCGGTGGTTTGAAACTGCCGCTGGCGGCGCTCGCCTTCCTCTCCGGAGACCAATTGGCCGATTCCGCCGATGGTGAACCGCACCAGGTAATCGCAGTCTTCGGTGACGAACAGGAAGGCGGTGGTGAGCGGCTGCAACTGGCATCCCGGCCCGGTAGCGCCGCCGCCGCCGTTCCATAACGAGTACGCGCTGGACTGGCTCTCGTTGGCGCGCACGGTGAGCACGGTGCGCGCGGTGGGATGGGCCGTCAATCCCAGGGTGAGGCTTTGGAATCGCAGGTCGATGCGGTTCACCTGGAAAGCGCCGAACTGGTTTTCCGATGGCGCGTCGCTATAGCGGCCGAACAGCGAGACGCGGGAGCCGATGGCCTGGTCGGCGCGGGCGCTGCCAGCGGTCAAAGACGCCGGTTGCTCGGAGCGGCCCGCCCAATCCCCGATGCCCGCGGTGAGCAGGCCCTGGTTCGGAACGGGGTAAATGCCCAGCACCGCCTGCGCCCATGTGCCGGCCGTCTGCCGCGCGTCGAGCGACGGCACGGGCTGGTTCCACACATAGGGTTGGGTCAGCCCCAGGTGCTGGAAGGAGAGGAACACGAAGGTGCGGTTGGCGCGCACCGGCCCGCCCAGCGTCTGGCTGATTTCGTTGAGCCGCGCCGCGCCCCGGCCCAGGCTGGCCTGGTTGGCGAACCAATCGTTGGCCGCCAGAACTTCATTGCGCCATCGGTAGTCGAGCGAGCCGTGCCAAAGATTCGCGCCGGATTGGCTGGTGATGGCGATCTGCGCTCCCGGCAAGCGTCCCATTTCGGCGCCGGTGCTGGAGGTGCGAATGGAAAACTCGTCCACCACTTCGGGAGAGATCAGCGAATCCAGGCTGCCGAACGCGCTTACCGGCGGCAAGGTTCCGCCGGTCGATTGCGCCGGAATGCCGCCAGCGGTTACACCGTTGTTGGCGCTGACCCCATCCACCGTGAAGTAGTTCGTGTTGGGCCGCTGCCCGGCGGTGGTGAATTGCCCGGCTTCGCCGCGCGTGGCGGGCGTGACATTGGTGGTCGGCGCGGTATCTAAAAGCTGCAACAGGCCCCCGCCGTTGAGCGGCAGGCGGGCGATTTCGTCGTGCTCGAAGGCGGTTTCGGGGGCGGCGTCCTCGCGGTCGAGCGGCGATGGCACTCCTTCCACGGTGACGGTCTCGAAGATGCTGCCCACCGGGAGCACGAAATCGGCCGCGGCCGCCCGCGCTTCCGCCAAGGGCATGCCAAATCGGACCAGGGTGCGGAATCCCTCCTTGCGCACGGTGATTTTGTAGACACCCGCTTCGAGCGGGCTCACCGCGTAGGCTCCGCCGATTTCTGTTTCCGCGCTGCGGCGAAACCCGGTTTCCTGGTTGGTGACGGTCACCACGGCGCCGGAGATGCCGCCACCGGAGGTGTCGAGCACGTGCCCGGCCAGGCTGGCGTAGCGTTGCGCAGCCACGGGCTGTCCGGCCACAAGAATGGCCCCGAGGACCGCCATGAGACCGCCCGCCCGCATTACTTCTACTCTATCAGCCGGGCGAAGACGGTCCAATGGCGGAGAGCGTACGATCCACCTTTGTGTCGTGCACTCCGCCCCCGTTGCATCTCTAGCGGCGTATCTGCGAAACTTGTCACTACATGCTTGCGCGGCTCTGGCTGCCTCTGCTGGGTGTGGCTCCGTTTGCCTTGGCGCAAAACGCGGCCCTGCCCGCGCACGAGGTGCTGACCTACAGCATCGAGTGGCGTCTCATCACGGCCGGCAAGGTGCGGCTTGAGTGGCAGCAGGCGCGCGCCTCCTCGCAGGTCAACCTCAAAGTGGAATCGATTGGCCTCGTCTCCAAATTATTCCGCGTGGAAGATGCTTACCAGGCGAATCTCAACCAGGACGGTTGCGCCGAATCCACCATGCTCTATTCGCAGGAAGGCAACCGGCAGCGTGAGACGCGCGTCACCTACGATGGTCACAAGGCCAGCTACCTGGAGCGCGACCGCGCCAAAAACGCCGTGCTGCTGGCCCAGGACATCGAAATCCCTCCCTGCGTACACGACGTGGCCGGCGGCTTGTATTTTCTGCGCACCTTGAACCTGGAACCGGGCCACAGTGTCAACGTGGCCGTGAGCGATGGCAAGAAGAGCGTAATGGCCAAAGTGGAGGCGCAGCAGCGCGAGGACGTCAAGACTCCCGAGGGTGTCTTCCATACCATCCGCTATGAGGCCTACCTGTTCGACAACGTTCTCTACAGGCGTCCCGCGCATCTCAACATCTGGCTGACCGACGATCGCCGCAAGCTGCCGGTCGAGATCCGCGTGCGCATGCAGTTCGCCATCGGCACCATCGCCCTGCTGCTCGAAAAGCACGAATAGGGACGCGTCCCATCCCATAAGCGGACGGTCGGACGCGCTTCATCCACCAGTTTTCATCAACTTACCGATGGCAACGCAGTTGCACAGGAAGCAGCCTATGCAGCTCTGGCAGGACATCCGCTATGGCGCGCGCACGCTGCGCAAATCGCCTGGTTTTACGCTGACCGCCATCGCCACTCTGGCCCTGGGGATCGGCGCCACTACGGCCAATTTCAGCGTCTGCGATGCCATGCTGTGGAAGCCCCTGCCGCTGCCCAATTTGAGCCGGCTGGCGGTTGTGTTGCAGCGGATCCCCGGCAATCCGAACGAGTGGGAGTCGATCGCCCCGGCCGACTTCGCCGACATCCGGCAGCAGCAGTCCGTCTTCGAGAGCGTCGCCGCCTGGGACGACACTCTGAGCAACCTGTCGGGCAACGGCGCCGCGCCGGAGCGCGCCACGCGCTACCTGGTGACGCCCAATTTCTTTGCGTTGGTGGGCGCCCAGCCTGCGCTGGGCCGCACCTTCGCGCCGGAGGAAGACCAATCCGGGCACGAGCACGTGGCGGTTTTGAGCGACGCGCTCTGGCGCCGCCGCTTCGCCGCCGATCCCACCATCGTCGGCCGCGATATCCGCATCGACGACGAAGACTACCGCGTAATCGGCGTGATGCCGAAAAAGTTCGTATTCCCCATGGTCTCCGACTTGTGGACGCCGCTCGCGGAAACGCCCGCCGCACGTAATTCGCGCGACAACCACACGCTCGCCGTGATGGGCCTGTTGAAGCCGGGCCGGACCGTGGGCCAGGCCGAAGCCGAAGCGGAGACCATCGCGTCGCGGCTGGCGCTCCAATATCCCAATACCAATAAGGGGCGCCGCTTCTTTTCAATGGGCGCTCACGATTACTTAATCGGCCCTTACACTCATCAATACTCGCTGATGATGTTCGTCTCGGTGCTGTTCGTGCTGCTGATCGCCTGCGCCAATGTCGCCAACCTGCAATTTGCGCGCGCCCTCGGCCGCTCGCGCGAGGTTGCGGTGCGCGCCGCGCTGGGAGCCGGGCGTGGGCGTCTGATCGCCCAGTACCTCACCGAGAGCCTCACGCTTTCGCTGGTGGGCGCGGCCCTCGGTTTGCTGATCGCCAGTTGGGACATCCAGGCCATCCTCGCCGGAATGCCGGCCGACATCGCGAGGTACATCCCTGGCTGGTACGACATCAAGATGGATCAGCGCACCCTGCTGTTCACGCTGCTCGCCGCCATGGCCAGCGGCCTTCTCGCCGGCCTGGTGCCCGCCTGGCAGGGCACGCGGTCCAATCTTCACGAAGCTCTGAAGGAAGGCGGACGCAGCGCGTCATCCGGCCGAGGACGCGCCCGCTTGCGCGGCTTCCTGGTGGCCGCCGAGATCGCGCTCTCCGTGGTGCTGCTGGTCGGCGCCAGCCTGATGATCCGCGGCACTGGCGCGCTCCTCAACAGCAGCCAGTGCTTCGAGCCGGATACGCTGCTCACGCTGCGGTTGTCGATCACCGACAACCGCTACCCCAAAGACAGTCAGCGAGCCGCGTTTTACCGGCAGGTGATCGAGCGCGCCACCGCCGTCCCCGGCGTCCGCGCTGCTTTCGCCGTGAAATCCATGCCCTATAGCGGCCACGGCTATGGCGGCGGATTCACCATCGAGAATCGCGTCCCCGAGCCTGGCAACCAACCCGGAGCGCTGTTCCAGATAGTGACCCCGAATTATTTCCCCGCCATGCACGTTCCACTTCGTCAGGGCCGGTTCCTCGGCCCGTCCGATGGGCCCGAGAGCCCGCGCGTCGCGGTGATCAGCGAACACACCGCGCGGCGCTGGTGGCCGGGCGAACCCGCGCCCATCGGCAAACGCTTCCGCTTCGATCCACCCACTCACGACACTTCGTGGGTCACCATCGTCGGCATCGCCGCGGACGTGCCGCACAGTCCGTTCGCACGCGGCCCGGGCTCGGTGGTCTATGTTCCGCTCGAACAATTCCCGCAGGAGCACACGGATTTCGGCGTGCGTACCGCCGGCGATCCCAGACTTTTCGAGTCCGCGGTGGTCAAAGCCGTCCATTCGGTGGACCCGGAAGAGCCCATCGCCGAGGTGCTTCCCTTCGAGGAGGTGGCCAAGCATCAGACGCTCGGGTTGATCTACGTGGCCGTCATCATGGGATTCTACGGCCTGGTCGCGCTGATTCTCTCGTCCGTCGGCGTCTATGGCGTGATGAGCTATCTGGTCTCGCAGCAGACTCATGACATCGGCGTGCGCGTCGCCTTGGGCGCGTCGCGGCCGAACGTTCTCGGCATGGTGTTTCGCCGCGGCATGACCACCGTTGTGGGCGGCATGGCCGTAGGGCTAATCGCGGCTTACTTCATGGCGCGCCTGCTGGCGCTGCTGATTTTTGGCGTGCCCGCCAGCGACGCAATCACCTTCCTGGGCATCCCGCTGGTCCTGCTTGCCGCAGCCACGCTGGCCATCTACATCCCCGCCCGCCGCGCCATCGGCATCGACCCGATGGTAGCTTTGCGCTACGAGTAGATCGTGGCGCACGCACTTGTGCGGCAACGTGGCGCGGGCCGTCCGGCCTGCTGTGTCGAGAGTCATCTCGACATTTCTTTCGTTCTTGTGACTCTCGACACAACACGCAGGACTACCCGCGCCACCGCACTACAATGTTGATTGATGATCGCCTCCATCAATCCCGCGACCGGAGAAACCCTGCGCACCTTCGAAGCCGCCACTGCGGCTGAGATCGATGCCTGCGTTGCCCGCGCCGATGCGGCCTGGCACTCTTACCGCCGCACATCGTTCGCCGCGCGCGCCGGCTGGCTCACCGCCGGCGCCCAAATTCTGGAAAACGAGCAGGACCGCCTGGGCCGCCTGATGACGCTCGAAATGGGCAAGCCCATCGCCGCCGCGCGCGCCGAAGCCGCCAAGTGCGCGCTCGCTTGCCGCTATTACGCCGAGCACGGCGAACGCCTGCTGGCCGACGAGGCCGTAGACGCGGGTCCCGGCCGCGCCTTCATCCGCTATCAGCCGATCGGCGCCGTGCTCGCCGTGATGCCCTGGAATTTCCCTTTCTGGCAGGTATTCCGCTTCGCCGCGCCCGCCCTCATGGCGGGCAATGTCGGCCTGCTCAAGCACGCTTCCAATGTGCCGCAGTGCGCGCTCGCCATCGAAGAGATCATCCGCCGCGCCGGTTTTCCCGCCGACGTCTTTCAGACGCTGCTGATCGGCGCCGCGGCGGTGGAAGGCATTCTCAACGACCGTCGAGTTAAAGCCGCTACGCTCACCGGCAGCGAGCCGGCGGGCATCGCGGTGGCGGCGCAGGCCGGCCGCCAGATCAAGAAGACCGTCCTCGAATTGGGCGGCAGCGATCCCTTCGTGGTGATGCCCAGCGCCGATCTCGATCGCGCCGTGAAGACCGCCGTTCAGGCGCGCATCCTTAACAATGGCCAATCCTGCATCGCCGCCAAGCGCTTTATCGTGGACGCCCGCATCGCCGATGAATTCGAGCGCCGCTTCGTGGCGGGCATGGCAGCGCTGCGTATCGGCGACCCGATGGACGAATCGACCGACGTCGGCCCGCTGGCCACGCCCGCCATTCTCGAAGAGCTGGAAAGCCAGGTGAGCCGCTCGGTCGCGATGGGCGCCACTCTCCTCACCGGCGGCCATCGGCTTCCCCGCCCCGGCAACTTCTATGCACCCACCGTGCTGGCCGGCGTGCCCGAAAACGCGCCGGCTTATCGCGAAGAGTTATTCGGACCGGTGGCCGTGATGTTCCGCGCCCGCGATATCGACGATGCGATTCGCCTCGCCAACGATACCGCCTTCGGCCTCGGCGCCAGCGCCTGGACGGCCGACCCCGCCGATCAGCAGCGCTTCATCGACGAAATCGAATCCGGCATGGTCTACGTCAACGCCATGGTCGCTTCCGACCCGCGCCTCCCCTTCGGCGGCGTCAAGCGCTCCGGCTATGGCCGCGAGCTGGCCGCCCACGGCCTCCGCGAATTCGTCAATATCAAGACGGTGAAAGTGGCGTAGGGGGGCGCTGCTTGAGCCGGTTGCCTGGTAACACTGAACCCGTCGGGGCGCCCCGCGCCCTTGACCGCTATACGCAAATTGCGTATAGTAAAGGCGTGCCGGTCGCACCAATGACGATCGTCGAGACCGAGGAGTTCCTGAGAAAATCGAGGCCGTTGATTTCCGATTCGGATCGGGCGGCGTTGGTCGCTTTCGTCGGGGCGAATCCGGAAGCCGGAGAGATCATCCGGGGGACTGGCGGAGTTCGGAAGATTAGATGGGCACTGGAGGGAATGGGGAAGCGGGGCGGTGCGCGGGTGATTTATTACTATCACAACGAGCGCCTGCCGGTGTTCCTGTTGTCCGCTTACGCGAAGAACCGCAAGGCGGACCTTAGCCAAGCCGAGCGAAACGCGATGCGACGCCTGGTGACGACTTTGGTGACAGGATACCCGAGAAAGGCCTAGGAGGCGAGAGCATGGCTGTGAAGAAGACAACCAAACCGGCTGCGAAAAGAGGAACGCGGGCGCGAAGACGCGAGACCGTTGGCGAGAGCATCATCGAAGGACTCAAGCAGGCGATCGCCTGGACTAAGGGAGAAAACGAAGGCGCTCGCGTGACGCTGGTGCACGTGCCTGAGATCGACGTGCGCCATGTGCGGATGAAGATGGGACTCAGTCAGGCGCAGTTCGCCATCAAGTTCGGTTTCCCGCCGGCCACCTTGCGGAATTGGGAGCAAGGCAGATCGCGCCCGGACACGCCCACGCGCGTGCTGCTGGCGGTGATCGCCAGGCATCCCAAAGCTGTCGAGGATGTTCTGCGCCGGGCGAGTTGAACCTGCAACCGCGCCCTCACGGGGTGCCCTCTGGCCCGGCTCCGAACGAATCGGAGCCGCGACCCTTAGGGAGTTACCATGGGCCTCCGGCTCTCCCAAGAAGTTGAAACCAAGCACCGTGGCGCGGGCCGTCAGGCCTGCTGAGCCGAGAGTCATCTCGGCTTTTCTTCCCGCCGCGCGCGTGATTTTCAACTGAACGGCTGCTATAGGAGCGGATCAGGCCCTTAGCAAAGCGCCGCCATCAGCGCCCCGCGGGCGGTGGAGTTCAGCGGGTCGGCCGACAGGCGCACTTCCGAGAGGCGCACCGGGAATTCATTGGCGCGCAGGGCGGTGACGAAGGATTCGAGGAATCCGTGCGGCATAGCGGTGCCGCCGGAGAGCACCAGCGGGACGGATTGCTCCAGCTTGGGCAGGCGCCGCGCGGAGGCAATGTGCTGGCGCAGGGTTTCGATCAGGTTGCGGATCACCTCGCGGTAGTAGACCGTTAGCGCGTTCTGCACGCGCTCGCCGTTGAGGCCGTTGAGCTGGAACGATTGTTCTTTCTGCACGCGCAGCCGGGTGGCCATTTCGCCGGTCACCAGCGACGCCTGCGTGTCGATGAAATCGCCCGCCTTGGCGACGCTGAAGCTGATCACCGGGACGGAGAGGACAGCCAGACACACGTTGCACAGCCCGCTCCCGCAGGAAATCCCGATGCCGCTGTAATTGCATTCGCTCAATTCGCCGAAGACCACCGCCAGACCCTCCACGATGGGCGTGGGCGCGTAGCCCAGCTCCTTGAGCAGCTCATGGATCGAAGCCTCGTGGTAGGCGATGCCGGTCTCTTCGCCTTCGATTTCGGCGGGGATGCTGAAAAAGATCTTCTGCCCTTCCGCCGCCGCCGGTCCCACCAGCTTGGTGATGATGTGGCGCAGCACGGCGAGCGAGTGCGGCTCGTCCGGGTTGATGACGCCCTTCCGCATGGGCCGCCGTGTCTCGACGTGGAAGACCTCCGCGAATTTTTCCGCATCGTTGCCCGTGACCACGATTTCCGCTCCCCGCACTTCGTGCAGAATGCTTTCGCGCTGGAGGAGATTCTCCGCCAGCTTGGAATACGGGAGCGTCAAAAAGGCGTTGAGCTGCGCATCGTACTCGTACCGCTTGCCCGTGTCTCGCGCCACCACGATGCGGCTCGTCCCGACATCGAGCCCAAGCGGTTGTGTGTAATCCGATTGCGGAGTCTTCATGAATGTCTCCTATCCTGTCGACTTACTCGAACGGAAATGTTTCTTCCCGGTATAGCTGTTCGGACAAACGCCTCACGCGCCGCAGCTCCGCGCGCTTCAGTGGCTGCATCTTGTGTTTCGGCCGGCAGCACGCGGCCAGCAGCAACAGCGCAACTCCCACCCCCGCGAGCAGCACGGCCGCCACCTATCCCCGCGCCCGGATGGGCTCCATCACCACGGATAGAGTCGCGCTGTGGGACGCGTGCCCGTGCGGGACGCAGAATGCCGCTGCATCCGTCATGCGCTGCGATTCCTGCTCTTTTCCCTTTTGCCAGGCGCGGAACTCGTCCTGATGCTGGGCGATCGCGTCCAGATTTGCCTGGAGGCGCGCCAGGTGCCTGGCTGTAAGCCGATCCAGCTCCGCCTGCACCGCGCGGTTCCTTTCCAGCATGGCCGCTTCGATCCGCCGCAGCTTGGCCTCCCGCACCTCCTCCTGCTGGTCCAGCAGGCGCTGCTGGTACACGGCGTCCTGGATGAGACCCTCCACGCCAGTGCCCGCAGCTTCCAATGCCATCAAGAGCGCACAGCGCTTGGCCTCTGACGACATCCCGGCCAGATGAGAGCTGTTCAGCATGTCCATGGCCTTGGCAATGCCCCAGCCGCGTGGTGACTGCTTCGACAAATTCAACCAACGTTTCAGCATGAGTAACTCCGGTTTACGCCGGCCTTTCGTAATGTTCCCGACCTTGGCGCTAATCCCTATTTGGCTTGGTAGTACCTCTAAGATTAGATTTCTCTCACGGACTTTTTGGGGAGAGCACAGGTGGGGAGGAATATGATAAAAGTGCGGAATTCCTAAGAGATTCTGCCGATTCCGCCGATACTTCTTATACGAATGGGCAGGAGTATCGAACAGCCATCGATCGAATTGGTCGCCCGCCACATCGGCGATCCGGTAAACCGGCTCCGCTTCCTCAAAGCCGTGGCGCCGCCGCCAACGCGGGGCGGACGGTCCGGGCCATGGAGAGCGTTCTTCCACTACCTGCTGTTGGCAATTGTCCCGCTGATGCTGGTCGCGGCTTTCCTGGTGGTGCGCGCCGCGGCGCGCGCGCCGGCGCCAGAGGCTTGGAAGCCGCCGGCCGGGCTTTCACGGTCCGTTGTTTCGCCAGCCTTGCCCGAAGTATGGATGGTGGAGAAGGGATCGAGCGAGGAGGTGTTCAGCAACGGTCTCCACATCGACACGCGGTTCGCCGTGTCCAACCATGCCCGTTCTTACCTGGCGTTACCGCTGAATGGCCCCGCCGGCGGCCGCGCGGTGCGCCGTTCGGTACCCGCGGGAATCGTTTTCCATACCACGGAAAGCTTGCAAATCCCCTTCGAGGCCCAGCGGAACCGCGCTTTGAAGCGGATCGGCGAATCGCTGCTGCAATATGTCGGGCGCAGATGCGCTTATCACTATCTGATTGACCGGTTCGGCCGCGTGTTTCGCGTGGTGGCCGAGCAGGACGCAGCCAACCACGCCGGGTACTCGGTATGGGTCGATGACCACTGGCGGTATCTCAACCTGAACGAGAGCTTCCTGGGAGTGTCGTTCGAAGCCCGCACCGAGGAAGGGCAAAGCGACGCACGCCTCAGCCCTGCCCAGGTGCGTTCCGCGGCCATGTTGACGGAACTGCTGCGCGGCCGCTATCGAATCCCGGTGACCAACTGCGTCACGCACTTGCAGGTTTCGGTCAACCCCGACAACATGTGCGTGGGTTACCACACCGATTGGGCTTCCGGTTTCCCGTTTGAGCAGGTGGGACTGCCGGACAACTACTCGCTGGCCCTGCCATCCGTGGTCGCCTTCGGTTTCGTCTGCGACCCGGCCGTGCGCGAGGCTGCCGGTCCGCGCCTGCTGCGGGCCATCGAACTGGCTGAGACGGCCTTCGAGCAGCGCGCTGCGGCCGCGGGAATGCGTCTTCCCGCATACCGCAAGACGGCGCAGCGTGAATACCGGACGCTGCTCGCCTATGTCAAAAAGGCGCAGCACGAAACCCGCGACGCGAGCGATGGCGATTCCGGCCAGGGCGACCGTCTGCCCGGCGGACCATAACCGCGGCTCCCCGGCGGCGCCTGGCGGATCGCCGTTACGACCGCGCTCGTTTAATCGTGGGATGCTTCGTCCTGGGCATCCTCAATTGCCGGTCGGAACAATCCCGGCGTTTTCTACCATCAGCATCACCGTTCGCTCCAGGGCACGGGTCCGATGCACTACTCCTCTCGGGATCACCAGGCCCTGTCGAGGCATCAGCTCAACGGTTCGGTCTTCCAGGTCGACCAATAACCGGCCTTCCACTACGTAGAAGAATTCGTCGTCTGCGTCATGCTTATGCCAGTGGTATTCTCCCTGCACCACGCCCAGGCGGACGACCGATTCGTTGACCTTGCATAGTGTCTGGTTGTACCACGGATGCTCGGCCGCGTCGGCCAGTGCCTTTTCATCGATCAATTCCAGCGGCGCATGAAGGATATTCAAGCGCGTGTCGTAAGGAAAAGTAGTCGACATTCAGCGATCCCTCGCCCCAGCATACCCCCCAGCGAGCCATCCCGGCCGACACTCTCGTCTCATGGTTGCGAGATACCAGATCTGCGGCATCACTGGTTCGCAAGAGAGCAGCAACGCCTGACCCCCATTAAAGAGAGTAAAGCGAGCCCCGACAGGGGCGAAAGAAACGTAGCCCTGCGCGTGAGTAGCTGTGAAAGAATCGGTTGGCAGGCAGAAGCGCCTGCCCCACTCGCCCGGAAATCCTTCGACAGCAAGGTGGGACAGGCGCTTTCGGCTGTCAACCTGCCGGCCGGCCCGAATTTCTTCACAGCCCCGTGAGCACTCGCGGCAGACGGCGCCAACGCCACCAGGCGCGCCGTCGGCATGATATGTTATCCGCGAGGCTGAATTTCTTCGAAGGGGATCCACGCATGAATCGAACGCCCGCGCTCCTATCGTTCCTGATGATCGTCGCCACCGCGGCGCGCGTATTCGCCCAGGGGCAAACGCCGCCGCCAGCGCAGCCGCAGGCTCCCGATCCCGACGCACACTATCGCCTGGGACCGGACTCGCTGCCGCAGGAGGGCGTTCCGAAAGGTGAGATCCGCGGGCCGTTCACGCTGCCCAGCCAGGCGTATCCCGGCACCTCGCACACGTATTGGGTCTACGTCCCCGCGCAGTACGATCCGGCAGTGCCGGCCATTCTGATGATCTTTAACGATGGCCACGCGTTCGTGATGCCGGAGGGCGGTACCAACGCGCAAAACGTGATGGACAACCTGATTTACCGCCGCGAGATTCCAGTCATGATCGGCGTGTTCATCAACCCCGGCCGCCGCCCCGATCAGCCGGAACCGGACCAGCACGAGTGGGGCGACCGCACCACCAATCGGCCCACCGAATACAACTCGCTCGACGACCGGTACGCCCGCGTGATCGTCGACGAATTGATGCCGGCGCTGAACAAGCAATACTCGATCGCCAAGGACCCGGACCGGCGCGGCATCGGAGGCGCCAGTTCCGGCGCCATCGCGGCCTTCACCGTCGCCTGGGAACGGCCCAACGAGTTTCGCAAAGTCCTCAGCATTGTCGGCAGCTTTACCAACATTCGCGGTGGCAATGCCTATCCCGATATCATCCGCAAGAGCGACCGCAAGCCGATCCGCGTCTTCCTCCAGGACGGCCGCAACGACAACCGCGGCGCCGGCCGCGGCGCCTATGACGAGTCTCGCGACTGGTTCCTGCAGAACGTCAGGATGATGCAGGCGCTCACCGAAAAAGGCTACGACCTCAATTACACCTGGGGGATGAACAAGCACGGACAAAAGATGGGCGCCGCCATTCTGCCCGACATGATGCGCTGGCTCTGGCGGGATCAGCCCGTCTCGACCGATCCGCAAAACAAAACCGAGCGCTCCTTCAACGAGCCGGCGAAAAAGGCGCCGTCAGCAAATCAGTAAGCAAAGCCGCCCAAGGTTGCCGATACGAGTGCAACACGGGCCGGCGCCCCTCGCCTGGCGTCCCGGCGGCGCAATTTCGACAGACTGGAACAGCAGATCGACTCTCGGGTGGATCAGGCCAATCTTGCCGCCTGCAACTTGACGCAAATCTCACAAGTTCGCAACATGATTCCGGAGCCTTGTATCAGGGCACGGCTTCAGCCGTGCCGGCATGGGAGGTACGGACCGGGGACATGGGTGACACTTTAGCCCGAGGACATGGGTGACAGTCCGAAGGGGTGGGATCTGATCGACCTGAAAAGCACGCCAAGCTAGAAGGCGATGCCATGGAAGGAAGACG
>Ga0302320_10000168_pt1 | contig 142897 bp, 109 predicted proteins | sample Bog_T0_3_FD_202130 | JGI IMG/M metagenome (GOLD analysis project Ga0302320, IMG submission 202130) | Peat permafrost microbial communities from Stordalen Mire near Abisko, Sweden - Bog_T0_3 | ecosystem: Environmental > Terrestrial > Soil > Wetlands > Peat | place: Sweden: Abisko, Stordalen... | reverse complement strand
TGTTCTGGACTATGTCGCTTCTTCGGCATCGAGAGTCTCCTTGCCCTTCATGGGGCTGTTAGGACTCTCATACCACATGGATCAGATTTTGGGTAGCAGGCCAGTACGATAGAGTGCCGGTTGGAAGCGGAGGGCAGCAACCCTCCTTCCGGCTGTAGCGGTTGTGACCATTTAGTGCCGGGGAACAAGGCGTTTGCCGGTTACGATTGTAGTTGCGTTGGGGGATGGGATGGCGTAGAGTTTAGTAGCGAACAATTTGATATGACGCGCGTGCGTCAAGCACTGCTTCACGGAAAATGACGAACTTGAGCTGAAAGGCTCTCGAAACAGTGGAAGCAGCACTTGGTCCGCGCCCCGTAAGGGGCGTCGGCCGTGCTGTTCCACTGCGCCCCTTCGTCAGGGCTCCGTGAGCGGGCGGTTCGACGCCCTCTTTTATTACGGGGTCACATGGCCACGCTCAAGACCACAGAGTTGTCGCAACATCGGCTACGATCTCTCGGCTGGCAGACCGTTGACGACGGGCAACAGGTGGAAGACGGCCGCTGGTGCCTGCTGGCCATGAGTGGCAGGCAGGTCATTCTGGCTTACGCTGACAACCGCCGGGAAGTCTGGTCAGCGGCCTGTTCAATGGCAGAGAGACTGGCGTGCGAAGGAGCGGTTGGTCGCTGACGGGCGGCTTCGGCCACGGAGCCCGACCTTTGGCTCCGAACGCGGTGGCCGCCACGTTCCCTGATCGCTTTGGTAGGTCATTGGACGTACCGCAGCGCGGCCAAGATCGCCAAGCCGCCCAACAGGCCGGCGGCAATTTCATTGCCCAGGCCAGGGCCGAAGAGGCTGCCCAGGGCGAAGGCGAATGCCAAACCCCCGCTGAGAATCATCGCTTGAAGGATCATGGTGTCTCCGGCGGGATGTTAGAGTCCTCATTGACGTGCCCTTCGTCCTGTAAACCGCGGTCCGCGCAGCGGGAACGGCACATCGGCGTGCCGTCGTTGGCCATCCGTTTCCTCTTGGTGAAAGTGACGATGATTTCTTCATCCAGTTGCGGGTCCAGAGCCTCGATGATCTTCCATTCGCTGTCGTGTGCCCGGCGCATCAGACCCTCGCGGGTCAGTCGGAAGAAAGGCCGCCCGTTTGAATAACGGTCGATCTCAGCCAGGAATGTCAGGGACTCCCCTTCCTGTCGCTCCAAGAAGGTAATGTACCCGTCCATCAGCTTGTCGGCGAAGGACGCCGAGACGCCCCGCAGCCAAAGGCTCACGAACATGGCCGCCGCTTTTCGGGCAATGACCTCGGTGGTCTGGCCGATCGACATGCAGCCGTGCTTCCAGGCCATGCTCCAGCCGGCGAACTCACCCGCAGGCGACTTCGCACCCTCGCCGTCCATCACATTATCGCACCACTCCACCGTGACTTCGTTCTCGGCCAGCACGCCGTTGTAGTTCCAGGCATCGGGATGGCCGTCTACCCAGTCGTCCAACTTGGGCAGCAGGTCGCGCACCACCTTCTGGCCGCCCGGGCTCTTGACGTAGCGGGCCAGGTTTCGTTCGGTGTTCCAGCAGCAGTCGCACCGTTTGGTGCCGAGGTAGGGCGTCGGCGTGCCGCAGGTCTCACAGGGGATAGTTTTGCGTTCGTCGGTCATTCGCGGGTCCAGGCGGGCTGAGCAGTGACCGGTGGGGCTGTCGCTCGTCGTTGCCACCGCGGGAATGCCCACACTTCAACCATACCACAAAACAGACGAATAGCAAACGAATCCGGTGACGTTCTATCGGACCAGGTTGGCCGCCGCCTGATACAATCGGAACAACTTGTCTTCCAGGCGTTCGATGCGTTTACACAGCTTCGGGTCCTTGGCGGCCGGGCTGGTTTAGTCCATGTGCAAATGGTGGCCGGTCTTGAATTGTCCGGTCACGAAAACGGTGCAGCCCCATTGCCGAATGCGCTTGCCGCGATCCATGTCGTGCCAGCGCTGGTGTAGCTCTTCGTCGGCCAGCCAAGTGCGGTGGAAGGCACTCGGGTCCTCAAAGAGAATCCGCCGCTTGTCGTGGCCGATGGCTACGGTCCAATGGCCGTCCTCCCATAACTCCCGGTAGGGTCGGTTGGACTCGCGGTAGGCTTGGAGCGTGACCAGCGTGGGGAAGCCGGCGTCGATGCCCCGCCGCAGATCGTTGACCTTCATCCGCTGGCCGGCACGGTACGGCAGCCCGTAGTATTGCATTACCCGCAGGATTCCTGTGGTGCTGGTGCCGTTGTGGGTGGTCCGGGCGAGCATGGCCACGCGATCCTCGCGCTCTTCCAGGCCGGCGAAGACCAGGACCGAGACCAGGGCGTTCGCACCACAGTCAAAGTTGAAGACTTGTCGGGTCTCGGGGAATTCAAGAATCCTCATGCAATCCTCGCGTTGGCAGCAAACTTGTCCTCGCAGGCCCCCAGGCGTTCGTCCAGGTCGTATTCGGTTTCGGGGAAGAGGTGGAAGCACTTGGCGAGATTCACGTAGAACCATCGCCAGTGCCGGCGCAGCCCTGGGTCCGGGTGCTTGTAGCCGACGATCTCGGCCCCGTGCAGCAGATGCAGCAAATAATGGACAGGGTAGTGGTCATGGTTCTTGAGCACGGCGGCCATCCGCCGGCCTAACTCGTCGTCATCGACGTGCTCAATGAATGATGAAGGCTTGGGGTCGAAACTGACCAGCATGGCGGCCCGCAGGCAGCGGACCAGCAGTTTCGTGGCGTCGTCTTTCGGCACGTTGTCGCAGCCGCGGACGCAGGACAGCAGTACGCCTTGGTGGCGCAGGCCCAGGGTTTCGACCCACGATTGCAATACGCTAGGCATCGGTGATAAGCCTCCCGTCCAGGTGGTTGATTTCGTGCTGGATGACGACGGCCTGCATACCGTGGTAGGCGCGGCCGTCCGCCAGGGTGATGTTCAGGTGTCGTTGCTTGCGGCGGGTGATGCCCGGCAGGCTCAGGCAGCCTTCGTCCATGCACCAGGTTCCGTGATGCTGGACAATCTGCGGGTTGACGAAGATTTCGCCCCAATCGGTGACGAACAGGCGAGCGTCGATGCCCACCTGCGGGGCGGCCAGCCCAAGGCCGTTCTGTTCACGCATCAGGCGGAACATCTGCCTGATTTCGTCCAGGCTGACCGTGGAGTCGCTTCGACAGACGTGATGCAGGATCGGATCGTCGGTGGTTACGAGTTGCACGCGGGTGCCTTCACGCTGTTTGTGCCCATAGGACAAAATGGGTGACTTACTATAGGCCAAAAAACTCTTTCAACAGTCGGACGAGGACGTGGCCGTGGCAGGGACGCGGGTGGCAATGGCAGCCGAGTCGCTTTCCGGCCAGTTCCGGCAACGCCGCGATCAGATCGGGTCGTCGCCGGATATGGACCTCATACTTGGCGAGAGCCAACTCCCTCGGACACTTTTCGGTGATCTCAAACGGGTTGCCCCATTTGCTCGGGCGGCAAATCAGCACGTCGTAAGGTTCCTGGTGGATGTTGACAACTTGGGTCATGTGGTGGTGATCTCGACCTCTCGCATCAGGGCCAGGCTTTCCCGTCGCCACCAGTCCACCGTCGTCTTGGGGACGCCCAGCCGCTTAGCGGCCTCTTGCGCGGTGCTGCCCTCGAAGAAGATCATCTGGATGACCGCCCTGTGTGTCTCCGGCAGCACCGCCAGACGTTGCGTGGCCGCGGCGGTGGCCTCGGCATGCTCGTCGTGGTTGGGATCGGGTGAGACCTCTGAGGCCAAAGGACTGTGCTGGTAGGCATACTGGCCGCGCTTGATGACGCGCGGGTCACTGGCGCAGCTCTCCTCGGCCTCTTGCAAGTTGAAGTGCTCATTCAGTGGGCGGCTGCGCCGCTTGTCCCGGCACTGGCGGCACTCGAACTTGATATGGTTGCGAGTCAGGCGGGTGGCGGTCGTGTAAAGCCACGGCCGCAGCATGGTGCCGGCGATGAACCGGCCGCGATAGGCGTGTATCCACGCCAGCACGTCTTGGAGGATGTCACGGCTGTCGGCCATCAGGGAAGGGGCCAGCGCGCGGAGAAGATTGCCGATATAGTTGCCGAGCGGTGCTTCGTAGCGTCGGTGGATTTCCGTGAAAGCCGCATCGTTGCCATGCTGGTAAAGGTCCATCAGTTGTTCATCACTGCGCGCGAACATCTTCTGCTTCTCCTGAGTTGTAGGTATGGTGGCAGACAGACGAATAGGCAGACCGCGAGACAGACAAGCGAACAGACGAACTGAACGCCCAACAAAGCCAGCCGACCAAAGATGCGTCCAGAGAGGCGTCGGAAGACGCAGGCTGGGCACGATCTCCGAGAGACCGAGTGATTCGTACCGCGGCGCTCGAAGTGTTGCGTGAACGCCGTGCGATGTTCCACTGGAAAAAATATGCATTACGCTTTTTTCACTCGGCCAGTCAAATCCCCGACGAAAGGTGGCCTCCGTCCGGATTTTTTTCGTGCCCGTGGTTCGGTCCCTCCGGGTATACCTGCTGGGTATGGCATTTTTCGTGCTGACACAAACCACATCAACGTCGCGACGGTGAGTTGGAGTAAATCGAGGTGGGATTTTTGCCGGGAGGCCGGCGGCGAGCCGGGTTGTGCGGCTGCTGCGGCTTGTGCCGGCCGCGTTCCAAATGGATTGGCGAGTCCCACAGTAAACGTGCCGCTTTGACCGCTCTTTGCCGCGACCTATGCTTATTCGGGGCGATCACACCCAATACGAGGAGCACGCAGATGGCGAAAAAGACACGACGTGGCCAAAAGCAATGCCCAAGCTGCAAGGCGTGGGTTAAGGGGACCAGGGCCAAGAGTTGCCCGAGATGCGGCCACGACTTCACAGGCAGCGTAGCCGCCGTCGAAACGGCACCGAGCGCCGCTGTGGAATCGCCGACGAAGCCCGCTTATACGGTCACGTTGGACCAGATCAAGGCGGTCGGCCAGACGGTGACGACCATTGGCGGTTTCCGTCGCCTCCATGAAATGCTGGCGGTCATCAAGGAGGTCGGTGGCCTAAAGAAGTTCAAAGATTTGTTGGAGGCAATGGAGGTCACGGGCGAGGCCAAGCCCTGATCGTGGCTTCGTCTGCGCCACGCGGCGTGCTTGGGCTCGCAAAGCGGCCGGGTCCGCTGTCTCGGCCGCGTGTCGCGTTGGTAGGCGTCGATGTCCGCCGGCAGAATGCGAATGGACCGGCCGACGCGGTAGTGCCCCAGTTCGTCCCGCTCAACCAGATCGTAGACGGTGTTCGCGGCGACGTGCAGGCGATTTGCCGTCTGGGTCACCGTAAGGGCCGCTCGGGGTTGGCGTCGCCGGGCGACGGGCGTCAGGCGTCACTGACGCCTGCTGACTGACGCCCGCTCAGTACCAACGAAGGGGGCGGAGTCTTGGCTTCCTGGCGATTTGGTCGGAAGACCATTTTCGATCGCCTTTCTTGCCCCGCCGAGCCCCATTTTCTAGCGAATTTTTCCGCGCAGCGCGAGCGGGCGTCAGTGACGCCCGCTTAATGCCGGAGAGGGGGCCTTTCAGGGCTTTGCAAAGGGCGGGCGAACAAGCCGTAAACCGGCACAAGATAACAGTTTATCGCGTTTTCCCGGGCAAAACAGCATATTACCTAAATTTCCCATTTTGCCTTTCGAGTCAGGCTGCTAACCATTCGCGTACCCTCCGGCTGGATATCGATAATCTAACCTTCTCGCCGCCCCCTGACAAGAACCACCTTGGTGTCCGCACCACGGGATCTGCCGCCTTTCGATAATTATTGTTGTAAACCCTATACTGATCATCGGCGACATAACCCCTCTCCAAATTCGACCTGCAATCTGCACAACTGGTTCAGCCCGAACGCCGGGCGGACCGTGGCGAAACACTGGTAACGAGGTTGGCCGAGGTGCTCGATTTGTCGATTTTTGCGGATGCTATCACTGTGTGGAGGGCGGTAAATTGTTTCTCCGCGCGGCGATTCGCGCGCCGATATTCCCGCTAGTCCGCTCGTCTCCGGCCCGATTCTCCAAAGGTGTTGCGCCCATGAAAAAAGATATGTTCCGCGTCGTTACCCGTGGATCCAATGGCGAACTGCGGATCCGCGACTACGACAACCAAGACGCGTTGCTCAAGCGTCATACGCAAATTGGCGTCGATGATTGCAGCACGGATCTCGATCTCCGCGGTTTGCCCGTTTTTCGCGGCCTGATTGGCCCGATGCCCGAGGGGCAGAGCATTATTCGCTATGAATCGCCCGAGGTGTTCGAAACGTTGACCAAGGAATGGGGATCGGCCAAGGCCCCGCGACGGTCCCGCACTCGCCCCCCCATCGAACTGGCGAATCGCTTGTGAGAGGGCCTTGCGAACGGGCGCGATATGCAACATGCTAAGGGACTGGCGAAGGGCGGTATGGCTGCCTTCCGCCAGTCCTTTTTTTCTCTGGAGTGCGGCAGGAGCGATCAATGCTCGACCGAGAACTGCTGGCCAGCCTTGTTTGCCCGGAAAGCCATCAGCCGCTGGACGTGGCCGACGATGCCTTACTGCGGAAATTGAATGCCGCGGTGGCCGCGGGAAAGATCAGAAATCGGGCGGGCCGCGCGGTCCAGGAGTCGATCCATGCCGGCTTGGTGCGGGCCGACCGGGCCTACATTTATCCGGTGATCGACGACATTCCGGTGCTGCTCGTCGACGAGGCGATCCCGCTGGCAGAGCTTGCCGAGTAACGCCGTCGAGGGGCAGTCGCTCGAAAGGGGCGTTTTTCGATGGCCGAAAAGACGATCTTCAAGCGGATTATCGATCGCGAGATTCCGGCGGACATCATTTACGAAGACGACCGCTGCCTGGCTTTTCGCGACATCCATCCCCAGGCTCCAACCCACGTTCTGGTGATCCCCAAGAAAGAGATCCCCACGCTCGACGACATCGCCGATGCCGACGCCGCCCTGTTGGGGCATCTGTTGCTGGCGACCCGTCAGATCGCCGCGAAGTTGGGGCTGGACCAAGGTTATCGCGTGGTGATCAATTGCGGAGCGGATGCCGGTCAGGCGGTTTGGCACCTGCATCTGCACCTGCTCGGCGGCCGTCCGCTGGGATGGCCGCCGGGGTGAAGTTCCCGCAGGTCGGGCCCCATCGCTCCCCCGGTAATCTCAAGTATACGGGGCTCGCTTCTTGGGATCTTCCAGCCGCGGCAGATTCCGATCCAAGATGTCCACGACCACTTCGGCAGCCGGCCGATTGGCCCGGGTGGCAGCCAGTTTCAGCCGCTTTGCGACCAGTTCGGGCAAGTGAATCGTCAACGCTTCCTTATCGCCCGTGTTCTCTTTTGCCATAATGGAGTTTCTCCGCCAGTGTTGGATGCCGGCTTTAGGGTACTCGATGGCGCGACGCAAGGGAACCCGTCGTCCACGACTCGCGGTTGCCCGTTTATCGCCGGAAGAACCCGTGTGATCCGCGAAACTCCGCCTCGACGCGACGGCACGGCTGGCTTACGCGGGTGGGGTGGGCTATGGTTGTGAGCGAGGAAACGTGCATGCGATATCTGCCCGGCATCCTACTGGCGTTGCTCTCCTGGTGTCCCCTGCTGGTCCACGCGGCCGAACCCGACCCCCGTAGCGTCGAGCGGTATGGGGCCGCGTATCGTTATCCCCAGGCCGGCTGGATCGTGGTCCACATCGAGGGCCCGCCTTACGAGCGCGGCGTCCAGCACGGTCGGCTGTTGTCGGCCGAGATCGCCGCCTACGTCCGTTGCCTGGCTGCTTACTATGGGCCCAAGGCGCCCGCCGAGTCCTGGAAACAGGTGCGGCGTCTGGTGGCGGCGCTTTTTCTCCGCGGCTTCACCCAAGAGCAACTCCAAGAGATGCAGGGCATTGCCGACGGCGCCAGTCTGGCCGGGGCTCGCTTCGAGGGACGGCCGATCGATTTGTCGGACATCGTGGCCTTCAACTCCGCCCCGGAACTGGACTGTCTCGACGAGGCGTTGGCCGCCACGCCTACCGGGTTGGAAGCCTTGGGCTTGAGGTCCGAGTCCGACCGGGCCGAATCGGCTGCGCGGACGGGTCTGGCGCACCACCCGCGGCCCATGCGATGCAGCGCCTTCGTGGCCACCGCGCCGGCCACCCGCGACGGCAAGGTCGTCTTGGGCCACATCACCATGTACGAGTTGTATCCGGCGAACTACTTCAACGTCTGGCTCGACGTCGTGCCCGAGCGAGGGCACCGCTTTGCGATGCAGACCTATCCCGGCGGCATGCAGAGCGGAATGGACTACGCGCTGAACGAGGCGGGGATCCTGATTTGCGAAACCACATTGGACCAGACCGGGTTCGACGTGCGGGGTTTGCCCCTGGCTTCCCGCAGTCGCCGCGCCATCCAATACGCCGACTCCATCGAGGCGGCGGTCGAGACGCTGGCAACGGACAACAACGGCCTGGTGACCAACGAGTGGCTCTTGGCCGACGTGCGGCGCAACGAGATCGCCCTGCTTGCGCTGGGCACGCATCATCACAAGCTCTACCGCAGCAGCCGAAAAGAGTGGATCGCCGGTGCGGCCGGATTCTACTGGAGCTGCAATAACACCAAAGACGCCGAGGTCCGCCTGGAAACCGTTCCCAGCCTTCAGGGGCAGCCCTCCGCGGTGGCCGTCTTCGCACCGTCGAAACGCGACATTCTCTGGCTGGCGACCTACGATCGCTACCACGGGCAGATCGACGCCGATTTCGCCCGCCGCGTGTTGACCACGCCGGGACTGGTCGCCGACACGTCGCTCGACGCCAAGTACACGACGTCCGCGCTGGCGGGGCAACTGAAGTCCTGGGCCACGTTTGGTCCCTCCGTGGGCCCGGCCTGGCAGCCAAGTTTCGCCGAGCGGCGGCAGTTCCCCGAGGCACACCTGCTGGTCGGCAATCCCTGGGTGCTGCTCGACGCACAGGCGCCGCCGCAAGATCAAGGCTCTCCCCTTCCCGTCGTCGATCTGCACGAGTCGCGCGAGTCGAAAAATCCCTACGGCGGCGAAGTATCTACCGCGGCGAAGAAGGATGCCGATGCGGGACTCGCCGCCGCGCCCGCCTGGCACGGCACGCTGCTGCCGCAGAACGATGCCGACATCTGGCTGAGCACCGCCTTTGCCAACTACGAGCGGATCGTGGCCTTGGAGCAGTCGTTGCGGGAGCAGTCCAAGCAGCGCCGCCTCGGTCCGGCGGAACTCGATCAGTTGGGCGTGGCCCTGTTCGCCTACCGCTCGATGTACGAGTTGGGCGCCCGGGCGGGCGGGGATCTGCCGCTATCGAAGGTCACGGCCACTCCCCGCGACGCCAACTGGTACAAGCTGGCCTGCGGCAAGGGCGTGCTGTTGTTGCACAGTCTCCGCGGGTTGGTGGGCCCGCAGCGTTTTGATTGCCTCATGGACAGTTTTGGCCGGGCCCACGCCGGCCGGGAGGTGAGCGCCGCGGCGCTCCGAACCCACTTCGAGAAATCGCTGGGCAAGAGCATGGCCGATTTTTTCGATCCCTGGCTGAACCGCACCGGCTTGCCCCGGCTGGAACTGCGGCAGAGCCGGTTCCGGCAAACCGGTGAAACTTGGGCCACGCAAGTTACGATCGCTCGCGACGGCACCGGCATGGAATTGAGCGTACCCGTAATCGTGGAAACGGCGAAAGACGAAACGTCGCACGACGTGCGGTTGGAAAAGGAGCAGGAAACGCTCGATGTTGAAACCCAGGGCCAGCCGGTGCGACTGGTGGTCGACAAGTACGGGCTGACGGCCCGCAGCAACGGCGGGCCGTTTACGATCCTGGCGTTCGAGGATGAGTTGGAGCAATCGTTGATTGTCTCCGGGACGCTCGATGAAGGAGCGGCGAACGCCGCGGCCGCCCGCACTTTGCAAGAGTCGTTGCGGCGGCGGGAACACAACATGGTGGTGCCCATCAAGGATGACGGCACAGTGACCGAGGACGAACTGAAGAATCACCATTTGCTGTTGATTGGCCGGCCCGGCAGCAACCGCATCATAGACCGCTGGCAAAGCGTTCTGCCGGTACAGTTTGGGCAGCGTTCCTTCGAGGTCCGCGGCGAAGTCTACGCCCATCCGGAAAGTGCCGTGATCCTGGCCCTGGAGAACCCGCTGAATCGCCGCTATGCGGCGGTGGTGATTGCCGGTTTGGGAAGCCTGGCCACGCTGCGTACCGTGTCGCGCTTCGGCGAAAAGGCGTTGACCGCGGCCGAGGCCGTGGTGTTGCCGTACAGCCAGGACGAATTTGGTCTGGTGTTGACGCCCAAGGAATTGACCCGCGAGGGGAAAGAGTAGGGGGCAGGGGCCCTCGTTGTCTTTACGTTTCGGCTGCCTTCCCTTTCCGCCTTTTGCGAATCGAACAAGTTGTTGGGGCGGTGTTGGCGACGGTCCCGGACGGTTCGACACACCCATCCGCGCCGCCATCAGGCAGGACGGTCGCCACGTCCACGAGAATCTCGCCGCGCAATTAAGACACTTTTTCGCCCCATCGACCGACCCGCGACGGCGCAAGGTCACCTACCCGCTCATCAACGTGGTCACCATCGCCGTCGGCGCGGCTATCGGGTGCGCGATCAGCGATACGATCCGCGATGGCACGCACTGCTGCGAGACGCGCTTCCACATCTTGAGCAAGAAGCTCTCCGGGCGACAATTCGCCGTCGCGGTTTACAGCCGCTGGTCGATCGAAAATCAACTGCATTGGCAACTCGACGTCACCTTCCAAGAGGATCACTCACGGCTGCGACTTGCGTTGCACGACGCTGAACCTCTTGAAGAACAACCACAAACTGAAAGTCGGCGTCAAGAACGAACGCCGCGCCGCCGGTTGGGATGACACCTGCCTGGAACCAGTCCTATTCAGACAATGATTTAGGGTTCAATCGCCCTGGGATCATCCTACGGCGCCGGGCTGGGGTTGGGGCCGTCGGCAGAGTCGCGACGCTGTCCCGGCGATTGGAAAGAGCTGGCGGCCGACTCGCCCGGAAATACCGCCAGCCGCGGCCAGGCCAGGCCGAAGCGCTCGGCATACCAGAACTCGTCGCGGACCCGCCGGGCATGCAGATGGGCCCGCTCCTGATCGGCGCTGCCGCGGCCTTCCAGGAACATCGCCCAGACCCGCGCCCAGAGCCCTTCGGGATGCTCCGTGAGCAGTCGGTCGTGCCGCTGCCGGGCGCGATCGAGCCATTCGGCCCACACGGCGGGAGTGAAGTTCTTCCAGGCCATCCGTAACTGGTTGACGAGGAAGTTGTCGATGGGGGCGTCGTAATTCTCGAACGTGGTCTGGAAGCGATGTCCCACCACGGCCTGCGGATCGTGGAGGATGCGGTGGCCGCTCAGCCAACACTTGAGGCTGAAGTCGAGGTCTTCCACGCCCCACTTGCGCATGTCGGGGTCGAAACCCCAAAGCGCCTCGTAAAGCGGCCGGCCCACGGCCATCGCGCAGCCGATAGCGGCGGGCGACTCGTAGAAAGTCCGTGGTCCTTCCTTGACCTGCCGCAGTTGCCCCAGCGGTAGCCAGCCGCAATCGAAACCTTCCAGTTCCAGCCGGTAGCCGTGACCGCATTGCCGGGCGGCGTTTTCCCAGCGGTCCGCGTCCAGCGCGGAGATCTTCGGCGTAATTACGGCCTCGCCCCGGGTCTGCTCGACGTCCTCCACCAGCCGCACGATTGCTCCCGGCTCGGGATTGCTATGGCCGTCGAGAAACAACAGTGTTTCGCCCCGCGCCGTCCGCGCCGCCGCGTGCCGGGTAGGGGAAACGCCTTGGCGCTCTTCGTGCCGGACGACGCGAACGGCGCTGAACTGCCGCTTGACTTGGGCGACGGAGCCGTCGGTCGACGCGTCGTCGCCGACCACGATTTCGCAGTCCACGCCCGCCGCGCCCTCCACGCACGCGCGGACCGTGTTGAGCAATGTTTCGCGCTCGTTGTGGGTTGCAATGATGATGCTGGCACGCATACGAATCTCTCCTCGAAAAAATGGGTACACGAAAACCTGTTTACCGGCAGCATTTCATCATCGCCGCCGTCACCGTTTTCTCAACGTCACTTTTTAGGCCAAGTTTTTCGGAGTCGTTCGCGGCGCGACGCGGCCGAAGAAAACGGCGGCGAAGAAAACGCGCTGGCACAAAAAGTCGCGTTGAAGGAATTCGCCGTTCTGATTTAATGGAACCATCGGCAGTCGCGAGGCGGCAGTCGGCAGAAGGCATTCGGCAGCAATCACACACGGGTCGATCCACCGTCGGCTCGTGGTAACTACTCTACACTGCCCCCGGCCAACTTATTTCATCCTCCATCCTTTCCATTTTGACCATGATTCCCAACGTGATTCACTTCTGCTTCGGGCTGGCGCCGCGGCCGCAGTTCGGCTTCCTCGAATATTTGGCCCTCCGCTCGGCGCTGGAAATCAATCAACCCGAGCGGATCTATTTTCACTATCAGCACGAGAGCCGCGGCCGCTGGTGGGAGATGGCGAAACGAATGGTGGTGCTCAACCGCGTCGAGCCGCCCACGCAGATCTTCGGCCGGCCGCTATGGCACTACGCCCATCAGTGCGACGTGCTGCGGCTGTTGATGCTGCAGCGGCACGGCGGTATCTACCTCGACATCGACACCCTCTGCGTCCGCCCTTTCACCGCGTTGTTGCGCAACGCCTGCGTGATGGGCCGCCAGCCCGGACGCGGGCTCTGCAACGCGGTGATCCTCAGCGAAGCGGAGGGGATGTTCGTCAACGCCTGGCTGGAAAGCTATCGGAACTTCCGGTCGGTGGGCCGCGATGCCTATTGGGACGAACATTCCGTGCTGGTGCCGGCGCAATTGATCGGTCAGCCGGAATTGCGCGAATCGATCACGATCTGCGATGAGCGGGCGTTTTTCTTCCCCCACTGGAACAACATGGAGGCTTTCTTCGAGTCCGGCGACGAGGCCCCCTTTGCGCGGTCGTATTGCATCCACTACTGGGAGACGCTGACGCGTCAGCGCTGGCTCGGGCGGATCGAGCCCGCGAGCGCCGCGATGGGCCAGAGCAATTTCGCACGTTTGGTGCGGCGAATCCTGGGAAGCGGTCCGCAATCACATGATCTGAAGACGAGTTGCTGACAACTGACACTAACAACTGATTTTTCCGGGCTTTTCCCACCGCCGGCCGCCCACCGGCAACTGACCACTTTTTTGAAAAGGAACGTTGTCGTGAACGAATCGAAACTCGCAGTTGCCGTAGGGGAACTGGATCACGCCGCCACGCCCATGCTGCGCGGCGCGATTTGGACTGCTATCGAGCAGGTTTTGGCCAAGTTGGCCGCGCTGGGAAAAAACGTCCCGGTGAGCGTGATCGTCACGCTCCTCGAACAGGCCGGCGTCCCCGCGGCGCTGGCGCCGCTGGCGGCTTCGATTGTCGAGGCGTTGTTGGGCGCGCTGTCCGCGCCGCCCGCGCCGACCGCCGCGTGAGATAAAGAGAGAGAGGCGGGAGGAATGGAGAGGGGGAGACCTGCGGTATAGACCCTATCCGATGCTGGTCTCCCTTTCTCCTGCCCCCTGACTCCCCGTCCCTAGCCCCCGACCCCAGATCCCTGACCCCTTTCCTTGCCATGAACATCTCGCTGCTGATGCTGACCTATAATCGCCGCTCCCTGGTGGAGCGGTGTTTCCGCTCCCTGGCGCATACCTTGGAGCGGAACGACGTCCTGGAGTGGTTGATCCTCGACAATGCGAGCACGGACGACACCCCCGGCTACCTCCGCCACTTCATGCGCGGCCGGCCCAAAGTCTCGTGCCGGTTTTCCTCTTGGAATCGCGGCGTCGCCGGCGGGCGCGATTACTTGTTGCGACACGCCCGCGGCAACGTGGTGGTGCTGCTGGACAGCGATACGGTGATCACCGACGAGCGTTTTCTCGACAACCTGTTGCGGGCGCTGCATCGGCCGGGCGTGGCGATCGTCGGCGCGGCCGCGCACTTCGTTCCGCCCGGCTGGCGCTGGCCGTTCACCGTGGCGGCCGACGATTACGAAGGCCCCTGCGACCTCGTCCCCGGCTACTGCCAGGCCTTCTGGCGGACCTTTTTGAACAACGGCCGCTGCCGCCTGGATCTGGCGTTCAATCCTTACTGGCTGGAAGACACCGACTTCTGCTTTCAAGCCGCATTACAAGGACGGATCGTCTGGAGTTTGCCGCGGAACAGCAGCGGCGTCTGGCACGAGTGGGGCAAATCGGGGGCCGCATCCTCGGATTTCGAGGAAAAATACCGCTACTTCGTCGACAAGTGGCGCGGCCGCGGCGCCGTGGCGTTCGAACGAAAGCAGCATTCGCTCGTGACGGAAAAGACGCCTTCCCCGGCCGCACCGCCCGCCCGTGCCGCCTGTCCCCGGCCGACCCCTTCCCCGCGGCTCTACCTCATCTGCACCCTGGAGCGCACCGGCTCGGAGTATCTCTGCTGGCTGCTGCGGTCGACGGGGATGATGGGCGATCCGCAGGAATGGTACAACCGGAACGAGCCGCAATATGGGGCGCGGAACCGATTCGGCATCCCCTTTCTGGAAACCCTCGCCCGCGAGACCGGCACCGTCAACGGGGTGTTCGGCATCAAGATGATGTTGGGGTGCCTCGACAATTTCGGCCTCCTCGAGCGTTGGGACGCGATTCGCCGGCGCTATGCGCCGCAAGTGGTTTGGCTCCGCCGTCGCGACAAGTTGCGGCAGGCCATTTCGCTGTACCGCGCGCGGCAGACAGGCGAGTGGCGCCGCATCACGGGAGAGCCACTCTGCAAAACACCGCTACGGTTCGACGCCCGGCAAATCTGGGGTCATCACGACCAATTACTGCGATGGGAAGACGACTGGCGACGGGAATTTCGCGCCATCGGCGAGCGTCCCTTGGAAGTGTGGTACGAGGACATCCAAGCCGATCCGCGACCGGCCGTGCGCGAAATATGCCGGCTCGCCGGCGTTACGGCAAATCCCGGCGATCTCCGTAAATGCCCCCTGGTGATCCAACGCGACGAGATCACCGAAATGTGGGTGCGACGGTTGCGGGCGTGAGAAACAGCAGGGAAGAAGGGGAGACTTGATATGCGGTCTTTTCGCAGATCTCCCCTTCTCCCTTCCTCGCTATTCCAGGCCCTGAAGGAACGAATCGATATCCTCTTCGTCGGGCTTTGCCGGCGCTTTCTTGGCCGCCGCCGGCTGCTGCGCCGCGGCTTCCGGCTCGTCCTGGAGGGCTTCAAACGCCAACTCGTCGAAGTCCACCGCAGCCTCGGCCGGCTTTTTCGCCGGCGGGGTCTCGGTCTTCTTGGCCGTCTTGGCGGGCGCAGCCGGTTTTGCGGGCGACGATTTCTTGACCGCTTTGGATTCCTTTTCCGCCCCCTTGCCGGCGAATGGCCACCAGCCGCCGGCCTTCTTTTTAGCATCCTGTTTGCCCGCGGGAGTCTGCGACGAAAAGTCCATTTCCCCGGCCGGCTCTTCCGCTACCGCTTCGAACTCCGGCGTCGCGTCTTCCCCCGCCGCTGCGGAATGCGCGGTCTCGCTTTCCGCCACCGCTTCAAACTCCGCCGTCTCGGTTTCGGCTGCCGGCTCGAACTGCATCGTCTGGCTTTCCGCCGCCGTTTCGAAGTCCACGGTCTCGGCGTCGGCCGCCGGCTCGGATTGCATCGTCTCGGCTTCCGTCGCCGGCGCGTTTTCATCTTCGTCGGTCATTTCGAATTCCAGGGGCTCCTCGGCCGCCGCGGTCGCCGCTGGGGATTCGTCCATGAACGAAAAGCCCATCTCGTCGGCGTCCGGCTCGACCGCCGCGGGTTGTTCCATGGAAGCCGTTTCCTCAACCGCCGCGGGTTCCTCCACGGGAACCGTTTCCTCGAACGAAGTCGCGGGCAGGTCCGTGGTATCGGCCACGGCGGCCGGCGGCGCGGTGTCTTCGGCGGTCGCCGCCTCGGTGTGTTCCTGGATCGGCGGCAGCGCCGAGAGATCGCCCGAGTATTGGTATTCCACGCGGAGCGTCAACGGTCCGACGACGAACTCGGTTCCGGGCGGAAGCGGCGCCTCGGTGACCCGCTTGCCGTCGAGAAGCACCCCGTTGAGCGAGCCGAGATCCCGCAGCATCAGCAGGCCGTCACGCTCATAAATCTCACAATGTTGCCGGCTGATCATAGGATGGGCGACGGTCAGAGTGGCTTGACGGCTGCGGCCAATGCTGGACGGCAGCTTGAGGGCGACTTCGCCTCGATTCGTCTTGCCCGAAACGACGATGAGCTTGGCTTCCATGGTGCGGCTTGGGGTTCCGTTGAACTGGAGTGCGCGGAACGGTGTGTGGTCCACGCGAGACGGCGATGACGGCGTCGCTGCCGAGCGACACCTACTGTTTGATGATAACCGGCTGATTTGTGCCTCGCAACGGACGGAATCGGCAAAATCCCGCCGCCGCGGCTTTTCTTTTTTTCAACTGACGCGGAAATTCGTCGAGCGACTTTCGCCGCCGCGCAGATGAGTTATAATTGTGCCATATCAGGACGCCATGAAACTGGCTACGTTGTGTTCAAACACCCCCTAAGTGTTGTGTTAATCCACCAAATGGGGTATAAAAATCACAGCATGTGGCCCAATTGCCCTTGAACACGGCACTGACGAACCTATAATGCCGAGGTTTGAGGGTCGGCGGAAAATACCTCTCAAGCGGGTGTAGCTCAGTTGGTAGAGCACGACCTTGCCAAGGTCGCTGTCGTCGGTTCGAGTCCGATCACCCGCTCTTCGCTCTTTTATACTGCCAAGGGTTCATCGCGGCGCAAACCTTGCCATGTGGCGAGGGTGCGTCGCCGTTTGAATCGCGCAGGGCTTCACACGCCTGACTCGACGGAATGACCATGTCAGATTCGCACAAGCACGAGGATCCCGCCTCCACTGCCGCCGACGAGGCTGCGCTCGACCATGCCGACGTCGAGAACGAGTCTCAGGACCCGACCGGGGACGACCAGGCGGAAGAGAAGCAGCAAGAGCAACTGCACCTGGACGTCTCGATCGAGAAACGCGGCGCCTGCCAGCGGCACATCACGGTGGTCGTTCCCCGCGAGGATATCGATCGTTATTTCGAGCGTGAATTCTCCGATCTCGTCGGTTCCGCGCAGGTGCCCGGCTTCCGGCCCGGCCGCGCGCCGCGGAAGCTCATCGAGCATCGTTTCAAGAAGGACGTCAGCGAGCGGGTGAAAGGGAACCTGCTCATGGACGGGATCGCCCAGGTCAGCCAGCAGGAAGAGCTTTCGCCGATCAGCGAGCCGGATTTGAAGCTGGATGCCGTGGAGTTGCCGGAGGCGGGGCCGATGACCTTCGAGTTCGACCTCGAGGTGCGGCCGGAATTCGATATGCCGCACTGGAAGGGGCTGAAGATCGACAAGCCGGTCCGCAGCTTCACCGCCGCCGACATCGACAACGCCTTGCAAAACGTGCTCAGCCGCCGCGGCCAACTGATCCCCTTGGACGGTCCCGCCAGTGCCGGCGATTACATCAGCACGAAGCTCACCTTCAAGGACGGCGAGCGGGTGCTCTCGCACTCCGACGAGGAGTTGATCCGCATCCGCTCCGTGTTGAGCTTCCGCGACGGGAAGATCGAGGGCTTCGACAAGTTGATGGAAGGCGTCCGTGCCGGCGATACCCGCACCGCCCAGGCCGTGCTCACCGAGGGCGCTCCGTTGGAAGAGCTGCGCGGCAAGACCATCACGGCGGTGTTCGAGGTGCAGGAGGTCAAGCGGCTGGAACTGCCCGAGATGACCGCCGAATTGCTCCAGGAGATCGGCGGTTTCGAGTCGGTCGCCGAGCTCCGCGACGCCGTCAAGGAGAGCTTGGAGAAGCGTTTGGAATATCAGCAGCACCAGAGCGCGCGCGAGCAAATCACCGCGAAGTTGACGGTGGGCGCCGATTGGGACTTGCCGCCGGACCTGTTGCGCCGCCAAGGCCGCCGCGAGATGCAGCGGGCGTTGATGGAGCTGCAGCGCTCGGGATTCAGCGACGAGGAAATCAAGTCCCGCGAGAACGAGTTGCGGCAGAATATTCTCGGCAACACGGCCCGCGCCCTCAAGGAGCACTTTATTTTCGAGCGGATCGCCGAGGAAGAGAAGATCGAGCCCGTCGAGGGTGATTATGATGCGGAAATCGCGCTGATCGCCCAGCAGAGCGAGCAGACGCCGCGGCGGGTGCGGGCGCGGCTGGAGAAAGAGGGCGCGATGGACGTGCTCCGCAACCAGATCATCGAGCGGAAAGTGATCGAGCTGATCGTGTCGCAAGCGGAATTCCAGGAAGTTCCCTATACCCCGGAAGGCATTGTCGCGGAGGCGATCGACCAGGGGGTCGGCGGCGCCGAGGAATCGGAGATTCCCCAGGCCCAGCCGGAGACCGGCCACGCCCCGTACGAGGAAGGAGCCAAGGCGGCGGGTGAGTCACATTGGCCGCCGAGAAGCTGACCGACGCATATCGTACTAATGGCAGCGTGACGCTTTTCTTCCGCAGCCGTCGTCGCCGCGCCGTGCCGCCCGTGGCCGAGCCTTGCTCCGGCCATGGCATAATAGTCCTGTCGCAATTGAAAAAACCATGATGAATCTTGACCACCTGTCGATGATGGAAAACGCCCAGTCCGCCTATCGCGAGTACCAGCGGCAGCGGCAATTGACGCTCGGCGACCTGCTGCTGGAGAACCGCATCGTTTTCCTGCAGGGAGTGATTCACGACGGCAACGCCAACGAGTTGGTGATGAAGCTGCTCTACTTGCAGAGCGAGAACCGCCGCAAGGACATCCACTTTTACATCAATTCGCCCGGCGGCAGCGTCAGCGCCACCCTGGCGATTTACGACACCATGCAGATCCTCAGTTGCCCGGTGGCCACCTACTGCGTGGGGCTGGCCGCCAGCGGCGGCGCGGTGTTGCTGGCCGGCGGCTCGAAGCAGAAGCGGTTCGCGCTGCCCAACGCGAAGGTGATGATTCACCAGCCCTACGGCCAGGTGGGCGGCCAGGTGTCGGACATCGAAATCCAGGCCGAGGAGATCCTCAAGACCCGCGAATCGCTCAACCGCATCCTCGCCGCCCACACCGGCCAGCCCATCGAGCGGATCGCCAAGGATACCGATCGCGATTTCTACATGACGGCCGAAGAAGCCAAGAACTACGGCGTCGTCGACGACATCCTCAACAAGCAGAAAATCGAAGAGGAAGAGTTGGACGTCTGACGACCAGTGAGGAGCACGGACACTTCCATGACGCTGATTCCCTACGTGATCGAGAAAAGTGGCCGCGAAGAGCGGGCCATGGACATCTACAGCCGGCTGTTGAAAGACCGCATCGTCTTTCTCGGCACGGCCGTCACCGACGACGTGGCCAACGCTATCGTGGCCCAACTGCTGTTCTTGCAGTCGGAGGACCCCAAGGCGCCGGTGCACCTGTACGTCAATTCCCCCGGCGGCAGCGTCAGCGCCGGCCTGGCGATCTACGACACCATGCAGTTCATCAGTTGCGACGTGGCCACCTATTGCATCGGCCAGGCCGCCTCGATGGGAGCCGTGTTGCTCACGGCCGGCGCCACCGGCAAGCGCAACGCGCTGCCCAATGCGCGGATCCTCATCCACCAGCCCTTGGCCGGCATGGAAGGCACGGCCGAGGAGATCATGATCCACGCCAAGGAGTTCGTCAAAGTCCGCGAGCGGCTGAACCGCATCCTCATCAAGCACACCGGTCACCCGCTGGAGAAAATCGAGCAGGACACCGACCGCGACCGCTTCATGTCGGCGGAAGAAGCCATGGAATACGGCCTCATCGACCACGTCATCGAACACGTGCCGCAACAAGGAAGTTGAGTCAGTTCGATCTCATCCCGCGTTTTCCGACCCAGGAAAATAAGCCTACACGACAGCAAGCTTTCGGCGATCGGCGTTCAGCAATGGTTGACCGCGGAGTGCTGAAATCTGTCTGCACCCCACCAGCGTGCGCGAGGCGAACATGAAAACGCGGTATCTTGCCCTCATCGTAGCGGTTAGCGGCCTCGTCTTGGGCTGCAAGACCGACCCCAATCAAACCCTGCTGGAACGGGAGAATTTCAAGCAGGAAGTGGAGATCGACAAGCTGCGGGAGTGCGTCGAGCAGAGCAAACAGGAAGTCGAGCAGAGCAAACAGGAATTGCAATCCTGCCGCCGCGAAAACGCCACCCTCCGCGAAAAATCGGGGCTCTCGCCGGCCACGTCCACGCCGCCGTCCACGCCAACGTCTACGCCCGCGGCACCGGCCGTGCAACCGCCGCAGATTGAACTGCCCCCCGAGGGCATGCCCCAGATGCCCGGCAGCCTGGAGCGATCCAACGTCGCGCCGCCGTCGCCCGGCGACGCCCCGTCGACCTTCAAGTCGCCGGCCGCTTCGCCTCCGGCGGACGCCCCGCCGTACACCCCGGGAAGCGAGCCGTCGTCGGGTCCCGAGCCGACGCTGTCGCGGCCTGGAACCGATATGCGGCTGAATATGAACCTCGAAAGCCATCCGTCCACGGCGCCGAAGGTCGACAGCGCGTACGTGGAGCGCATCACGCTCAATCCGGTCATGACCGGCCCCTACGATTCCGCGGGCATGCCCAGCGACCAGGGCCTCACCGTGCTGCTGGAAACCCGCAACGTCCGCGGACAACTGGTCCGTGCGGCGGCTCCTGTCTCGGTGGTGGTGCTCGATCCATCGCTGCGGGGCGAGGCGGCCCGCTTAGCGCGGTGGGACTTCTCGGCGGCCGAAGTGGCCACCATGTTCCGCGCCATGTCCGGCGCGGAAGGCCTCTATCTGCAAATGCGCTGGCCGGCCGGCCCGCCCAAGCACAGCCCGCTGGAAGTCTATGTGCGGCTCAGCGCGGCCGATGGCCGGAAGCTGGAAACGCACCGCTCGATCGCCATGGGCGCGTCCGCCCGGCCCGAGCGGCAATGGGCGGCCAAGACGGCGGCGGCCCAGGGCGGTGCGGCGCCGCCGCGAACCGGGGCCAAGCCCGACGGCTGGCAACAACTGCCCGGGCCGTCCCTGATGCCGGAGCCGGGGCCGTCGCTTACGCCCGCCCCGCTTGCCGCGGCACAGAATGCCCCGCCGCCGCCTGTTGCCGCGGAGTCGCTGCCGGAGTTGCGGGCCGCCGATGCGAAAAAGGCCGCCCCGAAGCCGGCCGAGTCGAAGGCCGAACTTCCGGTCTGGTCGCCGTATCGCTAACAGAGTTTTGTGGTGCAGGCGTCTCGCCGGCCCGGTAAAATGCAGGAGCGACGCCTGCACCACAAACATTCCCTGCGCGCCCCAACATGAACCTCAAGCTTGTGGCCTGCGAAATCCTCTATCGCGAGTTTTGCGCGGCGATCGCCCGCAGCGTAAACCGTGTCGACGTGGAATTCCTCCCCAAGGGCCTGCACGACATCGGCCAAGAGCGGATGAATCAGCGTCTCCAGGACGTCGTAGCCGCGATCGACGAATCGCAATACGACGCGATCCTGTTGGGGTATGGTTTGTGCAGCAACGGCTTGCTGGGGCTGGCCGCGCGGAACATTCCCTTGGTGCTCTCCCGCGCGCACGATTGCATCACCCTGTTCTTAGGGAGCAAGGAACGCTACCTGGACTACTTCTACAAGAATCCGGGGGCCTATTTCAAAACCACCGGCTGGATCGAGCGCGGCAGCAATCTGCAACAGTACCATGCCGATGCGATCCAGAGCCTTTCCGGCATGACGCAGTCCTATGAGGACCTGGTGGCCAAATATGGCGAGGACAACGCCAAGTTCCTTTACGAACAACTCTGCAACATGACGCGGAATTACCGCCAATTCACCTACATCGCCATGGGCATCGAGCCCGACGATCGTTTCGAGCGTCAGGCCCGCGAGGAAGCCGCCGCGCGGGGTTGGCAGTTCGATCGCCTGGAAGGGGACCTGCGGTTGGTGCAACAACTGCTGGACGGTCCGTGGGACGACGACAAGTTCCTCGTGGTGCCGCCCGGACATCGCATCGCGCCCGCGTTTGACGAGCGGATCATTCAGATTGAGAGGATGAAGGATGAGGGGGCATCCGAAATCGAACAATGAATCCCGCCATCTGGAAACGCGCCCTTAGCGAGTGCCGCCTGCAACTGGGGATCTCCGCCGCGCTGTTGATCCTCTTCGGCTGGCTGTTCGTCTGGCTGATGAGCCTGTTTCAGGCCGGGGCTTGGGCGTCGCTGTTGAACCTGCTGCCCAACTCCATGCAACCGATCCTCGGAGTGCCGCTGGCTGCGCTGGCCACGCCGGCCGGGCAAATCAGCGTACTTTACGTGCACCTGGTGACCATGCTGGTGGCGATCGGCTGGGCCATCGGCCAGGGCTCCGACGTGGTCAGCGGCGAAATCGCCCGCGGCACCATGGAACACCTGGCGGCGCTGCCGATTCGCCGCGCGACGCTCGTGGCGGTGCCGTCGGTGGTGTCGGCCATGGGGGCCGTGGTGCTGGCCTTGTCGGTCTGGCTGGGTAGCCTGCTGGGACTGCTGACGGTTCATTTCCACGCCAAGGTATCGATCTGGCAATTCCTGCCGGCGGTGCTCAACCTGGCGGCGATGACCTTCTGCCTGACCGGCTTGACGACCCTCTTTTCGGCCTGCGGACGCGATCGCTGGCAGACCATCAAGCTCGGCGGCGGCCTGTACCTGGCCGCGCTGGTGCTGAAGATGACCGCGCGGCTGTGGCCCGCCGCGGACTGGCTCCGCTGGACCAGTTTCCTCAGCGCCTACGAGCCGCAGCAATTGGTGCTCATGCCGGGCGATCGCTGGCAATGGCTGTTGGGTTACAATGCAACCCTGGTCGGCGTGGGGCTGCTGGCCCTGCTGGCCGCCACGGCCATCTTCAGTTATCGCGACCTGCCGGTGGCGCGGTGAAAGGAAGGACGAAGCGGTAGGGTGCGTGCTTGCACGCACGCGACTCGGCGCGAAAAACACCGCGTGTGTGCAAGCACACACCCTGCGGCCGCTTGCGTGCCGGGAAGGAAAGAAATAGGGTATCCATATGAGCAGCGACTCATCCAGCCTGAGGAATTGGACACCGGAGCAAGTGGCGGCGGGACGTCGTTGGGTACAGGCTTGGCGAGAGGCGGGGCAAGCCATGGAGCGTTTGCGGCGTGAAGAGTTGCGCCGCCTGGATGTGCAGCGCGCCATCGCCTTGCTTTGCGGGCCAGCCGACTACCGGGCCCCGCCGCGAGCGCCGCAGCCCACTTCCAGTTTGGTCGAACAACAGCAATGGTTCAAGAAGGCTTCCGGCCGTGATTGAGCGTTAGCAGACCCCTGCCAACTGCGCTTTGCGCTCGGCGATGACTTCCTTCTCCAGCGCCGCCGGCAAGGCCTTGTAGCGGGCGAACTCCATGGTGAAGGTGCCCTGGCCCTGGGTCATGCTCCGTAGATCGGTGGAGTAGCCGAAGGTGGTGGCCAAAGGCACTTCGCCTTCGATCCGCGCCACGGGGCCCTCCGACTCGGTCGACATCACGATCCCGCGGCGGGAGATCAGGTCGCCCACCACCGTTCCCTGGAACCCGGCGGGACACTCGATCTCGATCTTCATCACCGGCTCCAGCACGCTGGGCTTGGTGCGGGGGAACGCTTCGCGCATCGCCCCTTCAGCGCAGGTCTTAAAGGCCATCTCGGAACTATCGACGTCGTGGTAGGAGCCGTCGTCGATGATCACTTTCAGGTTGACCACGGGGTAACCGGCGATGGGGCCCTTGATGATCCCCTTGCGGAAGCCCTTCTCGATGGCCGGAATGTACTGCTTGGGGATCCGCCCGCCGGTCACTTCGTCTTCGAATTCGAAGACTTCTTCGGCGTCGTCGGGCAGCACTTCCATGCGGCCCACGATGTGAGCGAACTGGCCCGCGCCGCCGGTCTGCTTCTTGTGCCGGTGGTTGAATTCCGCGGTGCGGGTAGGCGCTTCGCGGTAGTTCACCCGGGGCGGACTGACCTTCACTTCCACGCGGTACTCGCGGCGGATCCGCTCCACGTAGATGTCCAGGTGCAGCTCGCCCATCCCGGCGATGATCGTTTCGCTGGTTTCCTCGTCGGTGAAGACCTGCAACGTGGGGTCTTCGCGGCGGAACCGCTGCAAGGCCTTGGCCAGCCGGTCGGCGCCGTCGCGGACCACGGGCTCGATGGCCATCTTGATCACCGGCTCCGGCACGAACATGCTCTGCAGCGTACAGTAAGGGTACTGCGAGGCGTAGGTGTCGCCGCAGGCACAGTCCACGCCCAGCACGGCCACGATCTCGCCGGCCGAAGCCTCCTCGATGTCCTCGCGCTGATCGGCGTGCATGCGGAGGATGCGTCCGAAGCGCTCCTTGCGGCCGTTCCGCTGATTGTAGTAGCTGCTCCCCTTGACGAAGCGGCCCTGGTAAATCCGCATGAAGGTCAACGCCCCGTAAGGGTCTTCCACGGCCTTGAAGGCCATCGCCACGGTGGGCGCATTGGGATCGGCCGACAGTTGCACGGTTTTCTCTGCGTCGCCGTGGACCAGCGCCTTGACGTCGCATTCCAGCGGCGAAGGCAGGTAGCGGACCACCGCGTCCAACAGCGGCTGGACCCCCTTGTTGCGATACGCCGAGCCCAGGAAAATCGGCGTCAATTGCAGCGAAAGCGTGGCCTCCTTGACCACCGTGTGGATCAGGCTCTGGGGTACCTCTTCTTCCGCCAACAGCATTTCCAGCATCTCGTCGCTGAACATCGCCAGCGATTCCAGCAGGTGCTTGCGGGCGTGTTCCACGTCGTCGGCCATGGCGGCCGGCACTTCCTCGGCGCGAATCTTCTCGCCATGTTCGCCGTCGAAGTACAACGCTTTCCGCGTGATCAGGTCGACGACGCCTTGGAAGCTGGCCTCGAAGCCGATGGGCAATTGCATCAACACCGCGTCGCAGCCCAACTTGTCGTGCAGTTGCTTGATGATCTTGTTCGGGTCGGCGCCCTGCCGGTCCATCTTGTTGATGAAGCCCAGCCGGGGTACGTGGTAGCGGCGCATTTGCCGGTCGACGGTGATCGATTGGGCCTGCACTCCGCCCACCGCGCAGAGCACCAGCACCGCCCCGTCCAGCACCCGCAGACTACGCTCGACTTCGACGGTGAAATCGACGTGGCCGGGGGTGTCGATGAGGTTGATCGTCGCTCCGTCCCACCCGACCGTGGTGGCCGCGCTGGTAATCGTGATCCCGCGCTCCTTTTCCAGGTCCATGTAGTCCATGGTGCCGCCTTCGTCGTGCACCTCGTGGATCCGATGGATGCGACCGCTGTAGAACAAGATCCGCTCGCTGAGCGTGGTCTTGCCCGAGTCGATGTGGGCGGAGATACCGATATTCCGAATGTTCTTCAGGTCCATTTTTCGACGTTCCAACGCGTTTGGTAGGGGCCCCCTGGATCACGCGGGATGCCAGGGGCCATTGAGAACCCCTCGGCTCCACCCCGCAACCCGCCTGCTGCTGTTGACGATACCCAGCCCCGCGGCGCCGAGACCGTCACCGCGGCCGTTTTTCAGTTCAGGACCGCCGGCCAGCAGGGCCGCGGCACATTAGGACGGGTCCCGGGTGCATTACCCCCGTTTTTGCCGGGAGTTTTCACAAGCTTTATAGAAAGCTGTGACCGGGGTACCGGTGCATCCGTCTGACAACAATCACGCCAAATATATCACCGCTTGGGCACCCCGGCTACCCCATAAATGGGCTGCGAGGCACTCCCGGCCGCCTGCCACCGATGATCTAACCATCATAATGCGAACGGGGACGCCGGGCTAGCATGATTTCGGGTGGCGGGCGGCGATTTTTGTCGTTTGCAACAGTTATAGTTGCGTTAGAGCATGTGATACTGCGAAGAATAATCTGAATAGGCAACATCACTGTTTGCTTGCATGGTACGCCCAGAGCGGCACGATGGGCGTGGTTTTCCCACTTCGCCGTTGGACCCGCCCTGGGGCGTGCCAGCCCTTTGGTCAGCGCCATGATCGCCTCACGCCTGGAACATTTTCGCCACCTCACCCGCCGCCACGGGCTGCGCGCCGCGGGCGCACGGCTGTTGAGCCGGGCGGCCAAGCGATGGGCAGCCTTCGAGGTCGGCCGCCTGTTGTGGCTCGAGGCCGATCGGGTCGAACAGCTAACAATCGCCACAGGCGATTTTTGCTTCCGCTTCCTCACCGCCGAAGAACTCCCCGGTCTTGCCGCCGACCCCGCCAACGAGTTGGGGGTCGCGTTCGCCGATCGGCTACGGTCGGGCCCTGATGTCTGCTTCGCCGCGCTCTCGGGTCTGCAACTGGCGGCCTACGCTTGGTTCGCACTGGGATCGATCGAAGCGGAACATTGCGGCGGCGTAGCACTTTCCTTCCCCGCCGACGTGGCCTACACCTACAAAGGCTTCACCCGGCCGGAGTTTCGCGGGCTGGGGCTCTACGGGCAGGTCATCGCCCGGGGGCTCCATGCCTTGGCCGACCGCGGCGTCGCCCGGCTGTTGGCGGCGGTCGAGTGGACCAATTGGGCTTCGCTCAGCGCCTGCTATCGCTTGGGCTATGTGGATCTTGGACCGCTGGTGGGATGGGGCCGTGGCAACTGGCGGATCGTCCTGCCGCCCAAGGCCGCCAGGAAGCGGGGGATTCAATTTAGTGTGGGGCGTGGAGTGCGGGGTGTGGAGTGAATTCCCTTCACCCCACACCTCGCACCCCGCACTCTACTACTTCGGCCCGCGGCAGATCGCCACGTGGAAACATGCTGTGCCCAGTAGCGGCGCGAGTTCCAAGGGCACGATCGGATAATCACCGGGCGACCCGGCTGCCAGGCCGGCCAATTGTTTCCACGGCCGCGGACGCCCGCGACGCCGCGAAAACTTCCGCCACAGAAAGATGGCCAGGGGATTGCTCCACAGCAGGCCCTGGCGCAACGCCTCCACGGCGGCCTCGCGGCTTTCCAACGCGGTACTGCGGACCTGCGCGCGGATCTCGATTTCCGCGAAGTGCGCCGACAGCAGTTGCCGGAATTCCTCGCGATACCACTCGTGGACGTGAAAGCGATTGCGGGGTCGGCCGGCCACCGGCGGCGAACTGACGGAGCGATCGGGCGTCGACGTCAGCAGCGTGCCGCCGGGCGCGAGCAGCCCCGCGGCCGCGGCCAGAAACCGCTCCGGCCGCTGGAGATGCTCGATCGTTTCGAAATTGCAGATCAGATCGAAGCGGCCCGACAACCGCTCCATCGTTTCGCAGTCGTCGCTGAGAAACTCGACGCCGTCGCCGCCGAAGCGCGACTGGGCTTCGGCGACGGCCGCCGCGTCGACGTCCACGCCCACCACGGCCGCCGCCCCGCCCGAGCGCAGCAGCCGCGCGCCGTAGCCGCTTCCGCTGGCCGCATCGAGCACGCGGCGGCCGCGGCCGTAGTCCACGGCGAACAGATACCGGGCGAGGTGTGGCGCGGCCAGTTCGGCCCACAGGGGATCTCCGGGCACGGCGCGCTCGGTCACGGTCGGGTGTCCTCGATGTTTTTGCGGTTCACTGGCGTGCGCCGCTTTCCGCGCTGATCCAGTCTCAAATCTCAAATCGATCAGCCGCCTGGAATGGTCCAAGGCAGCAGGTAAGCCTGCACGAGCGTCATCAGTCCGACGATCAGGGCCATGATGATGCTGGGCAACAGCACGAACCGCAGGATGCGGCCTTCCTGGCCGCTTTGCTCCGTGGCCACCGCGGCCACCGCAATGCTTTGCGCGGCGATCATCTTGGCCATCACGCCGCCGGTGCTGTTCGAGGCCACGATCAGCACCGGGTTGAGTGCCAGTTGCTTGGCGGTAATGTGTTGCAAGCTGCCGAAGAGGGCGTTGGAAGCGGTATCCGATCCCGTGATCGCCACCCCCACCCAGCCCAAGAGCGGCGCGAACAGCGGGTACAGCCAACCGGTATGCGTAAACGCCAATCCCAGCGTGGCGTCGCCGCCGCTATACTTGAGGATGAAAGCGATGGCCAGCGTGCAGGCGATGGTCAGCAGCGCCGGCCGCACCCGCAGCGTGGTGTCCAGCAACTGGGCCGCGAACTCGCGCGGGCGGATCCGCAGCCAGAAGGCCGAAATCACCGCCGCCAGAAAGATCGCCGTGCCCGCCGCGGAGAGCCAATTGAAATCGTAAATCGCTTCCATGGGCTTTTCGGCGCGGTCCGACCCCGGCGGCACTTGCACCACGGGGCTGGTGCGATAGACCGCGCCGTCCAACCGCGGCACGCTCCAAGCAAGCTTGCCGATCCCGGCCAGGCAGTTGGGCCGCTTGGCGGTGCCGCCGTCCAAGGCCGTTTTTACTTGCGGCAGACCCCAGACGAAGATCATCGCCGACAACAGCAGCCAGGGCACCCAGGCGTGGGCGACCTGCCGCGACGTGAGCGGAGGCGCCTCGTGTCGGACCGGTTCTCCCCGCTCGTTGGCGAAACGGAATACTTCGCGAGGCTGCCAGACGCGGAGAAAGGCCGCCAGGACCACCAGCGACAGCAGCCCGCTACCCACGCCCGCCAGGCTGGGGCCGGCAAAATTCGCCACCACGAACTGGCAGGCCCCGTAGCTGCCGCCGCACACCAGGATCGCCGGCCAGCATCCCTTGACCCCCTTCCAGCCCGACATCGTCCAGATCAGCCAGACCGGCACGATCAGCGCGAACAGCGGCAACTGCCGGCCCACCATTTGGCTCAGCGCCATTTCGGGGAGGTCGGAAACCTTGGCCAATACCGTGATGGGAATGCCCAGCGAGCCGAAGGCGACCGGCGAGGTGTTCGCCATCAGCGCCAGGCCGGCCGCATAGAGCGGGGAAAAGCCGATGCCCATCAACAACGCCGAGGAGATGGCCGCCGGGGTGCCGAACCCCGCCGCCCCTTCCAGAAAGGCCCCAAAGGAAAAGGCGATCAGCAGCGCCTGCATGCGGCGGTCGGGCGAGAGCGCGGTCACCGAACGCTTCACGATCTCGAACTGCCCGCTCCGCACCGTCAGATGGAACAGAAACAAGCCCGGCAGCACGATCCAGCCGATCGGCAGCAATCCGCAGCAAGCGCCATAGACGGCCGCGGCCACCGCCTGGACCCAGGGCATGTGGAAGCCCACGATCGCCGTGACCATCGCCGTGACCAGGCCGCAGAGCGCCGCGCGATGGGCCGGCACGCCCCAAAAAATCAGCCCCAGCAAGACCAGCAGCGGCGGCGTGGCCAACAGCGTCGACCACCCCAGCGAGTGCAGCGGATCGTAAACCTGAACCCACGGCGCGCTTGTCATCCCTGCTCTACCTTTGCTTAGGACTTCCGCTTCGGCCCGGGCCCGGCCATGCGCCGGGCGGTAGGCCCGTTTTATCTTCGGCTTTCTCGCAATGCAATCCCCAAAAGCCGAAGGTAGCGGCGAGTGACAAGTGGCGAGAATCGCTGTTACTCGCCGCTCATAACTCGCCGGACCTCTCTCCGCGGGGGGGAAGCTGTTTTTCCGCCGGCATTTATGATCCCAGTGGGAAGGCGACGTACATTGAAGCGGGGGACGATCGTAACCGTCAATAAATCGCCAGCCTTGCGGGCCCTGGTAGGCTGAATGCCTGGGTAGGATTCATCCACAGACATTCGGAGGACCAAGCGATGGCGAAGGCCAGAAGTGCGGATCGGCGGCGGTATTGGCAGGCGGTAATTGAGCGTCAGCAGGTGAGCGGGCAGAGCATTGTGGGGTTCTGCTCGAAGGAGGGTCTGGCTCCGGCCTCGTTTCATGCCTGGAAACGGCGGGTGCGGCGATCCCGGCATGGAATCGAGATGCGTCTGAGCGATTTGACGCTGATTTTGGAAGGCATCGACTTGGCGAGTGTGCGACATCGTCCGCGATGGCGGCGTGCATGACGCCATCGCAAAAAATTCTCGATGCCAGCGGAACCGATGGCAGTACCGAGAGCTTAATAGGACATGGAAAACGGATGTCCATCGCTTACCGATCAACGGGTGACCTCTCAGCAACGTATCCGCGAGCTGGAGCAGAGGGATGCGGAACATCAGGCCGTCATCGCCCGGCAACAGGAAGCCATCGCCGCGTACCAGGAGCAACTGGCGAAGGCCGCCGAGCAACTGCGGTTCTTCAAGCGGGCGATGTTCGGCCAACGCCGCGAGCGGTATGCACCATCGCCCGATCAGAAGCTGCTCTTCGTGCCCGAAGCCATCGAAGGGTTGGATGCTCAGCAGGAGAAGACCCAGGACACCAATGCGGACTCGCCACCGCCTCGGACTCGACGAAAGCCACGACGACCCAGGATCGAGTTCCCGCAATTCTGGGAACACCGGCGGATCGAGTACCCGCTACCGGACTCGGAATTGCCTTGCGGCTGCTGCGGGACGCAACGGATCATCATCCGTACCCACGTCACCAAACGAGCGGAGATGGAAGAGGCGAAGCTGTACATGGTCGAAGAGGTGAGGTACACCTACGCCTGTTCCCACTGCCACGACGGCTCCCAGATGCAGACCACGGAGCGGCCACCGCAGGCTGTGGAAAAAAGCCCCTTCGGGCCGAGCATCCTCGCTTGGCTGGTGACCTGGAAGTTTCTGCACCACTTGCCGGTCTATCGGCAGCAAGAACTGCTATTGGGTCCGCTGAAGCGATGGTTGTCGCGGGCGCTGTTGTGCGGGCTGTTGAGTCGGACGGCCCAGGCTTTGCGACCTCTGGAGCGACTGATCTACCAGCGGGTGCTCGCCAGCGCGGTGGTCAACGCCGACGAAACAGAGGTGCGGATGCTCAAACCGGGGCACGGCAAGACGATCACGGGATACCTCAGCGGTTATGCGGGGGATGCCGACCATCGGTACGTGTTCTACGATTTTCGGCCCAGCCGGAGTCGCGATGGGCCAAGGGAAGTTTTGGCTGATTATCGCGGTTATCTTCAAACGGACGGCTACATCGGCTACACCTCGCTGGTGCGCGAGGCGGCGGGCCGCCTTGTGGATGTAGCTTGCTGGGCGCAGGGGCTTCGAGGAAGCGATTCCGGCGACCAGCCATCCGCTGGTTCACGAAGCCATGATCTGGACGCAGCAGCTTTACGACATCGAGGATCGTGCGAAGGAGATGTCGGCGGACGATTGCCGGGCGTTGCGTCAGGCCGAGGCGTTGCCGATCCTGGCGAGGATGAAGGCCAGATTCGATGAGGTGCGGCCCACGTTGCGTCCCACAGCGAAACTGGCCGAGGCAATCGACTACGTGCTCAACCGCTGGGATGCCTTCGTCCGGTATACTGAGGACGGAAGGATTCCAATAGATAAGAATGTCATTGAGCGACTTCTGCGGCCCGTCGCTATCGGTCGCAAGAACTTCTTATTTTTCGGAAGCGAGAACGGCGGCAAGACGGCGGCGACACTCTACACGCTGGTGCAGAGTGCCCGGCGGAACTGCGTTGACGTGTGGCCTTACTTGACCGACGTGCTGCGCCGGATTGCCGCCATCGCTCCTGGCGACACGGCGGCCCTGGAATCACTGTTGCCAGATCGCTGGCTGGTCGCTCATCCCGAGCATCGGCTTGAGCAGCGGGAGGAAGAATCCCGCGAGGCTCAGGCCCGACGCCGCCGGAAACGGGCCGCACGTCGGGCCGCCGTCGCTCGATAGGCGATAGTCTTCCTGAGTCTGCACCTCCACTGGCCTTTTGGGCGGCTCTTGCTTGGCCACCCCAGAAGGCGGCTCGATGGCGCGGAAATTGCCCTTCTGGCGAGACGCGATCAGCGGTTGCGGAAAACCAAGGACTGCTGACTCGGCAATCGAAGTCTTGTTACAATAGGAGGACCATAAGTCCGACCGCTAACAAGAGCCACACGGTTGTCCGGCTGCCTATATAAGAAAAACCTCCGATGATCACAAGCATGCGTTGCTCTCTCGTAACTCTTTTCACCGTGCTGCTGCTGAGACCGCTGCCGCCGCTGCCCGCTGCGGAATCGTTCGCCCGGGCAAGAACCCAGTCTCACGCCCTGGCGTATTGTTCGATGCAAATTGGCAGAGACGAGGTGGGAGAGGCAGCGTCGTTCCAGCGAGCATTTGCGCCGCACGAGGGGATGATTAAGTTGGTCGAGCGGCCATACCGTCAGGAACTTTGCCTAAACGGTCTTTGGCAGTTCCAACCCGTCGCGCTGCGAGCCGGTTACCGCCGTGGCGAAAGCCCGACACCAGAACTGCCTCCGCCGAATGCAGGCGCATGGGAGACGACACTGATCAAGATTCCGTCGCCATGGAACGTCAACCAGTGGGGACCTGGTCGGCGCGGCTACGATGTGGGCGAAGGCACGTCACGGCCGTACCAGCCGGATTCCGAGTATTACCCAAGCTATCCCCGAGCATGGGACACGGTGTCGATGGGCTGGTTGCGCCGGATATTTCGTGTGCCAAACGACTGGCGCGATAAGCGGATCGTATTGCACTTCGAGGCCGTGGCCGGGGAGTTCAGGGTGCTAGTCAATGGCGTGAAAGCTGGTGAGCATTTCGATAGCCATTTGCCAGCAGAGTTCGACATCACATCCTTGGTGCACAAAGGCGCCGACAACGAACTACTGGTCGGTGTTCGCCACTCGCATCTTTTTGACCGCAAGAGCGCCCGCTACGACAAATTTTCCGCTCCTTATCCACCCGGCTCAAACACGGATTCGCTCGTGGGTATCTGGCAGGATGTTTACCTGCTTGGCCTGCCAGCGGTAAGGGTGACCGACGTGTTTGTCCAACCGAATCTCCAGAGAGATCGGCTCGACGTCGTGGCGACGTTGCGCAACGATACGGATCAAGCACAGATCGTCGAGCTTGGTGGCACAGCAAGCCCGTGGATAGGCACCACTCCGGAGCCTGCATGGCACCTTGGCCAACCAGTCTTGACATTCCCGTCCCAGTCAACGCGGCTTGAACCGAGGGCGAGCAAGAGTCTCATTTTGACCGTGCAATCGGGCAGCCGGTTAAGGCCGTGGTCTCCGGATTCACCGAATCTCTACGGCCTGGTTCTGTCGTTACGTGGCAAGGACACGGTACTCGACGCCCATTACGAGCGGTTTGGCTGGCGGCAACTGACGATCCATGGGCGCGAAGTGTGGCTCAATGGCGAACCGATCAAGATGCTCGGCGACTTCTGCCACCCTTTCGGGCCGTTTATGATGTCGCGGCAGTTCGCGTGGGCATGGTGCCGAATGATCAAGGAGTGCGGTGGAAACTCGCTGCGATTCCACGCTCAGCCCTACCCACGTTACTACCTCGACGTAGCCGACGAGATGGGCGTGCTGGTGCTCGATGAGACGGCGGTCTTCGGCAGTTCCCTCCGGCTCAACCCGGAGGCGATGGAGTTCTGGACGCGGTACGAGCAGCACTACGAACGCTTAATCCGGCGCGACCGCAACCATCCGAGCGTCTTCGGTTGGAGTTTCGGCAACGAGATGTTCGCCATCCCAGCGCTCAACAAGATGTCGGCTACGGACAAGGCCGACTATTACGCAAAACTCACTGCCGTGGGCCTGCACGGACGCGAACTCGACCCCACCCGCGTCTGGTTCTCTTGCGATGGCGACGAAGACCTCGGCGGCAAATTGCCCGTCTGGAGCAAGCATTACGGCCATGCCCTTCCGACGCTACCCTCAGTGGACAAGCCGCAGATGGTCGGAGAATCCGGCGGTACCTACTATGCCACACCGAAGCAAATGGCCGAGTTTAACGGCGACCGGGCCTACCAAAGCTATCTTGGCCGCAATGAGGCGTTAGCCATCGACCTCTACCAGAACATCGTTCAGCTTGCGCTGCCCAAACTCGCATACTTTTCACCCAGCGAGCTGGTGTGGTTTGGCCTGGAGCCGTTGCCTCTGGGTCGGCGCAACTTCAGCCGGTTGCCGACGCTCGCCGAAGGCGTGTTTTTTGGGCCGTTCATCGAGGGCCAGCCGGGAATGCAGCCGGAGCGTTTGCCGCCATATTGCAGCACACTCAATCCAGGCTGGGACCCATCGCTACCGCTCTACAAGCCGTTGCCAATGTTCCAGGCGATGAAGGCCGCCCTGGCGAAAGGCGGTCCGCAATCGTGTGTATGGGATCATCGTTCCGTCGTGCCAACATCCGCACCGCCGCCACAGCCGACCATCGAACACGTCGCGTTAGTTGGTGACCGCACCGGCGCGCTCGGTAATCGTTTGACGGCGTGGGGAGTGCCGCTGGTTGCCGACGATCAGGCCCGGTTTCAGATTGTGGACGCCGCCACAGCAACACGCGGGCAAGCTCGGCGGACATTCGACTTGATTCGGGCAAACGGCGGTATCGCGCTGCTGATGGTTCAAGACCGTATCCCCAGCGACATGCTACCGGCCAGCGTACAGCTGACAGATCGAATGGCGACGTCCCTTGTGCCAGACCGCGAACATCCGTGGACAAACGGGCTGATGTTGCCGCAACTCTACTTTGCCGAAGACGGCGCCGAGCGATTCATCATGCGCCACGGTGCGGCAGGTCCGATGGTGGACCGGGGTCGGGTGCTGTTGCAAGCCAGCGGGACGGATTGGTCGCTGTTCAATAATGTCGCCGAGGCGGCTAAGACCGGCTCGTTGGTATTGTACGAGCAGCTCATCAAGCCCGGCGGCGCGGCCTTGGTAGAGTCCAGCCATGGAAAGGGCAAGATCATCTTGTGCACGCTTGACTACGGCGTGGCGGATCGCTTCTGGCGGACTCTTCTGTCGCGCATGGGGATTGTACTCCGTGCCCCACAGGAACACGCAGCCTGGGCGTTTGACGAGCGCGGCTCGCTGATCAACGCCCTGAGCATTGGCCGCTTCGGTGCATCAGACTTCCAGTCGGCTCTGGGCACCGACTATCTCGGTGCCGCCGCCGCGCGGTCCAAGATCACCGTCGGCGGTCGTACCTGGGGCGCCGTGACCAGCCCAAGCAAAGATCGTTTCGTGTTGCGTGAACTGAATCAGGCGGGGCCGTCCGATGTCTTCGTTGTTTATTTCAGCTATTGGGTCAAAAGCTCGCGTGCCTTGGATGACCTATTACTTGCCGGTCCTGATGTGCCGAGTCTGAATATGATCTGCTATGTATCACAGCGATGCCGGGTGTTCCTCAATGACCGGGAACTGACGGCAACACACGCCGAACCAGCCGATTATCGTACCCGCCTCCAGTTCGAGGGCGTGCCGCTGAAGAAAGGGTGGAACCACTTCCTGATCAAACTTGTTTCCTCAAGCCTGACAGGCGAGCAGCCTGCCACGTTGGCCGTGCGAGTGACCTCCAACAACAGTGATTATTTCCGCCAGTTGGAGTCTTCAATCGAACAGGAACCGGCCAATCTCAAGGCGGCCCAATAGAGATGTGAGAAAACTGCTGTCTTACGAGAAAGCTCCGTGGGAAGCCCTGGCGACCACACGCCCCGCCCCCGGTCTTGTCCCGGCTAGCTTATCTGGCGCGCTACGACGATCTGATGCAGTCGTTCCTGGAGAAACACAATCCGCCGGGCGCGGCGCTGGCGGTGGCCAAGGCGGGACGGCTGGTCTACGCGCGGGGCTTCGGCTATGCCGATCGGCAGCGCAAGGAGCCGGTCCGCCCCACGTCGCTGTTCCGCATTGCCAGCTTGAGCAAGTCGATCACCTCGGCGGTCGACCTGCTGCATTCACTGCCTACCCCCTACTGCCTACTGCCTCCTCTCACTCCGACTCTGCGCTGCCGATCACCAACTCGCCTTTGAAAATCCCCTTCAACCCCTTCAGGCGGGATGCGATCTGCTGTAGTTTGCCGGCCGGGCCGCGCAGAATGATGACCTCCAGGCAAACGTCGTGGTTCAGATGGGCGTGCATGGTGGAGACGATCAGGTCGGTATGGTCGTGCTGCAACTTCACCAGGTGATCGCGAAGCTGCGGCCGGTGGTGGTCGTAGACCAGCGTCAGCGTGCCGGCCACGTCCTGCGATCCGGCCACCCACGCCCGCCGCGTGAGCATGTCGCGAATCAATTGCCGCACCGCCTCGCTGCGGGTGGCGAACTGCTCTTCTTTGCAGTACTTGTCGAATTGCTCCAACAATTCTTCTTCGACGGATACCGAGAATCGCACGATGTCCGACATAAATCAGTCTCCACCGGGGTTTTGCCCAGGGCAATCGGTTTGAGGCGCCGCGGTGCTCATTGTATTTGCCCGCGGCCGGCGCCTCAATGGCTTTCCCCCAGCGGCCGGAGCGGGTATCGTGATGGTATATTGGAGATCTGAGATTTGAAATTGCGGATCGGAGCACGAGAATATGAACCATAAACTGTTCGATTTGACGGGCCGCGTGGCCCTGGTGACCGGCGGCAGCCGCGGGCTCGGCAAGGCCATGGCGACGATTTTCGCCGAGTCGGGAGCGGCCGTCGTGATTTCCAGCCGCCACGAGGACGAACTGAAAGCGGCCGCCGCGGCGATCCGCGCCGCCAGCGCCGTCCGGGTGGAATATGTGGCCACCGACATGACGCGCCGCGACGACGTCCATCGCCTGGCCGACACGGCCCTGGAGCGGATGGGCAAGGTCGACATCCTGGTCAACAACGCGGGGGCCAACTTGCCCCAGGCCATCGACCAGATCCGCGACGAGGACTGGGACCGCCTGGTGGAGTTGAACCTTACGAGTTGCATGATCCTCACCCGCGCCCTGGCGCCGGGCATGAAAGAGCGGCGTTGGGGGCGGATCATCCACATCTCGTCGATCATGGGCCTGGCCAGCACGGCCGGGCGGAACGTGTACAGCGCCACCAAGTCGGCGCTGCTAGGTTTGGCGCGGGCCAGTGCCCTGGATCTGGGAGCCTACAACATCACGGTGAACTGCATCGCCCCCGGACCCTTCGCCACGGAAATGCCGATGTCGATCCTCAGCCCCGAGCAGCAGGACGCCCTGGCCGCGCGCACGGCGGTGAACCGCTGGGGCCGTCCGGAGGAGCTGGCCGGTCCGGCCCTGCTGCTGGCCAGCGAGGCGGGCAGTTACATCACGGGCACTGTGCTGGTGGTCGACGGCGGGGCGCTGGCGAAGGTGTTTTGATGGCGGGTGGCAGCGATTGGTGGCATGCCGTCACGACGCGAAGCGCCGGGTAGGCATGTTTTTTTCCTGCCCACGAACATGCCTGCCCGCGGCGCCGCCGCGTGAAGGCATGTCACCCAAGTATGAGCATTTGTGGAAGTTGTCCTTCGTTCGCTGCTAAGCCGCAAGCATCACCAAAAAACCAGCCAATTCATGTCTGCTCGCTTTCTCAAGCCGTTCGCCGAACTGGGAGCCGCGCCGCGCGGCTTGTGGTTTGTGATGGGCGCGTTCGTCTTCGAAGCGCCGGCCTACTTCGGCATCTTGACGCTGATGACGGTCTACTTCAGCCACGACCTGCACTTGCCCGACAAATACGCCAGCATGATGGTCAGCATGTTCACCATGCTCGTCACGCTCTTCATGCTCGGGGTGGGCAGCTTCGCCGAGTCGTTCGGGCTCCGCCGGGCGATTGCCCTGGCCTTGCTGCTGTGCACGGCGGGCAGAGCGGTCTACTGCCTGTTGCCGGGCATCCCCGGGCTTTCGGCCGTGGCCGTAGCGGCAGTGCTGTCGCTGTTGCTGGTGGCCGCCGGAGAAGGCATCCTGCAACCCACCTGCTACTCCGGCGTCAAGCAGTTCACCGACGAGAGGACCAGTTCGCTGGGCTACGCGATGATCTACGCGCTGATGAACCTTGGCATCGTGGCCATCGGCGCGTTGTCGGCTTGGGTCCGGCCGGGGGTGCAGGCCGTCTTGGACCAGCCGGCGGCGGCCGGGGCCAACCCGGTGATGCGGTGGCTGGCCTCGTTTTGCGGCAGCGGCGTACAGGCCGTGAACTGGCTCTGTTGTGGCCTCACGGGACTCACGCTGTTGGGGTTCCTGCTGCTGATGACGCGGAAGGCCGAAGCGGCGCGGTTGCGGCCCGACGTGGCGCCGGCTGCCGCGGCGGGGCCCAAGCCCTCGCCGGCCGCGCGGCTGCGCAGCTATTTGTCGGAAGGGCCCTTCGGCAACACGCGGTTCCTGTTTTTTATTTTCATGCTGTTGCCGGTGCGGACCCTTTTCGCCCACCAGTGGCTGACCATGCCCGAATATATCCTGCGGTCGTACCCGCCGTGGGTCGGCGACAAGATGGAATGGCTGGTGAACTGGATCAACCCCCTGATCATCTTCGTGGGCGTGCCGCTGGCCACGGTGCTGACGCGGCGATTCCACGTGTACACGATGATGGTGGTGGGCTCGTTGGTTTCCGCCGCCCCCACGTTTCTGCTGTGCTTCGGTCCCGACCTGAAGCTGCTGCTGACCTACTTCGTGCTGTTCTCCATCGGCGAGGCGCTGTGGTCGGCGCGATTCCTCGAATACGCCAGCGAGCTGGCTCCGCCGGGCCGCGTCGCGCAGTACATGGGATTGGCCCAGGTCCCCTGGTTGCTGGCCAAGGGGACAACCGGGCTGTACTCGGGCTACCTGCTGGCCACCTTTTGTCCGCCCAACGTCCCGGCCGAGCGGCTGCACACCGGCCGGCTGTGGCTGATCTACGCCTCGATCGCCATGCTCTCGCCCGTCGGGCTTTGGTTGGCGCGGGGTTGGGTCCGACGGGGCTTGCACCAAATCGAACACCCGGCAAGTCCGAGCGGGGCTAGCCAAGCATCGCCCGGATGAACTCGCCCTTCCGCTGGCAATACTCGCCGCAGTCGGTCACGCCGGCGGCGATGATCTCGCGCTTCCGCGCCACGTAGGCCTTCACCAACTCCGCATCGGCCTTCAGACACGCGCGGAAGAAACGCATTTCGTCGGCAGCGGGCGAATTGGCTCCCATCACGTGAAGATGGACGAGGAACGTCTGGCCCTCGTAAGCCCACGAGCCGACGCGCAGCAGGCGGTCCTCGGCCGACGGCTCCGGCCCGGCGTGGCGCTGGAAACCGAGCCGGTCGAGCAGCTCCTCCACCGTCTCCATGGCTCCGTCCGGAACGGGCACCAGCAAGTCCACAACCCCCGTCCCATCGCAGCCAGGAACCGCGGTGCTGCCCACGTGCTCCGGGCGGATTTGCGGCAGATGGTCGTACACCAACGCGGCAATCTCCCGGGCGACGTCGGCGGCGCGGGGGTCGTAGCCCTGGCAGACCGCCCCGCGGCTGACATAGGGACTGATGACTGTTTTGACCGATTCGAACATTCGCAGGGCCTCATTTGCGGCGCTATTATAGCCGCGAGCAATTGGCCCCGGTAGATCCCTCACGGGGAGGGGGGTGGCCGCTAGGGGATTCACTCGAAACGGCACTGCCATTCACTTGACGATTTCAAAGGGAATGGCCGGCAAGCTGCCAAGGGGGATCCGCTGCTTGCCGCCCTGCGGCTTTCCGCCGGAAGCCTCCGCGTCGCGCTCCATGACCGCATTGACGATCAGGTTCCCCTTCAAGCCGGGTTTGGCTTTTGCGGCATCCGCGCGGAGCACGATCGTCACGCCATCCCGGGAAGGCGTGACGCTGCGGATGGCCACGCCCTCCGGCGGCTCGCTCAATTCCAACTTCGCCTGATCGACCAGCGGCCCGCTGGGCACGGAAAACGCCGCCCGGGCCATCCCGCCCAGCGGAATTTTCACCGGCTTCTCCTCGGCCAGCTTCCACCAATAGTTGGCCCGGCGGCGCGGGGTGACCATCAGCAGCAAGCGTTGCGTGGGAACCAGATGATGGTAGGCGAAGGCCTGGATCATGTCTTCCGCGGGGACGCCCGGCCGGCGGACGTCGCGGCCCTGAATATTGGCCCGCCCCAGCAGCGACAGGCTCAGCGGCCGCTCCGAAGGCGTCGGCGGGACCGTCAGCGTGAGCCGCACCTGATCCAAACCGGCCGGCACGCGCCCACCGCTGAGCGTCATTCCCGGCGGCGCGTCCTTCAGCTCCAACGCGATCGCGCCGTTGAAGCCGTCGCGCCGCAGCGCGTGGACGGTGATCGGCACCGCCGTGCCGGCACGGGCGTTGATGCTCGACGGCGTCACGCGGAGCGCGAAATCGGGCCGCGGTTCGCCCACGCGTAATCGGTAGGCATACTCCGGCCCACCCTTGTGCTGCGTATCGCCCAGGTACAGATAGCAGGTCCCACTGTCTTTCAGGGTGACGGAAAGCCGCGAGTCGGCCTGGTGCGTGATCAAGGGGGCCGCCTTGTCCTCGAAATCGTCGTTGGCCGCCAAGACTTGCCCGGCGGCGTCGGTCAGCTTGAGCAGCGAATCCAAGGGGCTGTTCAAGCGGCGGGCGTAGACTTCCGCGACGATCGACTGGCCGGCGCGGCCTTCGAAGCGAAACACGTCCCAATCGCCCGGCCGATCGATCCGCCCGTTCACGATCACCGGCAGCGCGAGGGGCTGGGCCTCGGCCGGCCGATCGTTGGGCTCCTCTTCGCGGCATTCCGGCAGGGTGTCGCTGGCCCACGGCAGGGAGCGCGAGAGCACCGCTCTCCAATGGATCCCGGGGCCCGCCTCGTTGGCCTCCAGCGTGAGTTGCTGCACGGGAAGATTCCAGCCCTGGAGTTCGACGGTCGTGGGCGCCCCCGCGCGTCCGCCCAGCGGGAAAACGCCGGTCACGAACGGCAGTTCGCCCAGCGTGATGCGGTAGACGAAATCCTGCCGGCCGCGGTACAGCGCGTCCTTGATTTCCAGCACGTAACGGCCGTCGGCGGGCACTTCGTAATACAGTACCGGATCGGGCTGGAAACGAAAATCGTCGGCATAGGCCACCTCGTCGCCGTGCGGATCATACAGCGCGAGCGTGGCCTGAAACCAGCCCGGCACCGCATCGGCCAGGTAGGGGACCAGATCGCGGGCACTGGCCACCGCCACCAGCCGCGCGCCCCGGCGGGCCGTAAAGGCGAAGCGGTCGGAGCCGCCGCCGGGCAGGATCTGGCCGTTGAGCACCACCGGCAGCGTGTCGCGGACCTCGGTCTCGGTGGTGCCGCTGGAGCCGTTCTTGCGGAACTCCGGCAATTTGCCCACGCGAAAACTGAGCGGATTCGACAGCCCGGCCGGGCCCACCAGCCGCACTTCGCGTTGGCCGAGCGGGGCGTCGGGCGCGATGCGGACCTGGAGCACCACCGTTTCCGCAATCTGCACGTTGAGCTGCCGCTTGGGATTGGTGGCATTGGCCACGAAGCTGCGCACGGCCTGCACGTCGTCTTCGGTCAGGCCCAGTTCCTGCAAGGCCTTCTGATAGGCGGCCCGCCCGCCGCCCGGGCCGGCCTTGGCCCGTTCGGCCTGGAAGCGGCCTTTCAACTGCTTCATCTTCTCTTCCAGGGCAAAATACTCTTTGGCGTTGATCGGTTTGCTGTACTTGCCCACCGTCGCTTGCAGGCCCTCGCCCACCACGTGCATGCCGGAGAGATCGCGGAGAAACTGCCCGCCCACCGTCACTTCCACGGTAGTGCCTTGCTGGCCGCCGGCCGGGTAGATATAGCCGAAGTGCGGGGCCAGCCACGGCGCCTGCTGGTTCCGCTGCGCCTCGGCGGGCTGGCACGGGCAAAGCCAGTGGCACACCACGAGCGCTGCCAGCACGCCGATTGCCGCCCCTCGGAATACGCTCATCATCGGCCCCCGTTTCCTGACTCTTTTCCCCTGCCCGCTCTACATGATTTCTCTGAGCCGCCCGCCGCTACGGACGCCGTCGGCCGCGCTCGGCGTGACGCGCAGCGCCAGGCCCTGGGGATGCGGCAGCTTCCCTTCGGGATCGATCCCCAACAGCTCGTACATGCTGCCGATCAAGTCCCAGGGATAGACCGGCCGGTCCCTCACGCGTTCCCCCTTCGCGTCCGACGCCCCGACCACGTGGCCCCCTTGGAAGCCGCCGCCGGCGACGACCGCGTTGAACACCTGGCCGTGATGGTTGCGACCGCCCAGCCACGGCTCCTCCCACATCACCTTCGGGGTGCGGCCGAATTCGCCGCCCCACCAGACGATGGTGCTCTCCAACAGGCCGCGATCGGAGAGGTCCTGGAACAGGGTCGCCATACCCTTATCCATTTCCGGCAGCTTCCGGCCCACGGTTTGGAAGTGCAGCTTGTGCGTGTCCCAATCTTTGTAGTTGATGGTCACGAAAGGCACGCCGCGCTCCACCAGGCGGCGGGCCAGCAGGCACGACTGCCCGAAAGTGTTGCGGCCGTACCGGTCGCGCAAGGCGTCTTTCTCCTGGGTGAGATCGAAGACCTTGCCGCCGTCGCCGAGGATCAGGTCGTAGGCCTGCGTCTCGCAACGATCCAGCGCCGCCAATCGCGGATCGCCGGGCATCGCGCGGCCCAACGTGTTCACCTGGTGCAACAGCTCGCGGCGGAGCCGCTGCCGCGCGTCGGAGATGCCCTCGGCCACCACGCCCTCGACGACGAACCGCTTCTGCCCGGGATCGCCGCCGGTGGCAAACGGTTTGTAACGCGTGCCCAGGAACCCGGCCTCGGAGAATCGTCCCTGCGGCTCGGTCAGCACGATGTACGGGGGAACGAGGCCGTGATAGCCGGCGTCGTAGCCCTTGAACAGGGAAACCACCGCGCCCGCGCATGGATAGACCACGCCGTCGCCGGCCCGCCGTCCGGTCTGGACCATGTACGACGCCGTTTCATGGGCCAGCACGTCGTGGGTCATGCTGCGGATGATGGAATACTTGTCGGCCTGTTTGGCCAGCTCGGGCAGGAGTTGGCAGATGCGGGTGCCGCTCACATTGGTGGCGATCGGCTTGTTCAGCGGGCCGCAATAGTCGTAGCCGGCTTCCGGCTTGGGATCGAAGGTATCCAGGTGGCACGGTCCGCCCCACATCCAAATCTGGATCACCGCCTTGGCCTTCGCCGTCGGCGCGGCCGCCGCGCCCAGGCTCATGCGGCCGCTGAGCAGTGCGGCGGCCGCCCCGCCCAGGCTCCGCCGCAACAATGCCCGCCGCGATAGCAACTCGAAGCCGGCAGCCTGTTCCATGCTCATGTCAGGATCTCCATGGTACCGGAAAGACGAGGACGAAAGCCACGCATGAACACCGATGAAACACGGATCAGAACAATTCCCTGATCAAGACAATCTGTGTTCCATCTGTGTCCATCCGTGGCAAAAAGCTTTCTCCGTGTTCTCCGCCTACTTGTCGCGAATCTTAAGGTTCTAATCCCTAATCCCTTCCCTCAATGCCGATAGAGAAACTCCGGGCTGTTGACCAGTGCCCAGGCCAGGTCGAGCACGCCGTCCGCCGCGTTCACTTTGCCCGACTGGCCGTACGCCCGCGCGGCCGCCAACTCGTCGGCCGTGGGCAATCGCGAGAGGACCAGCAGATACAGCCGGCTCACGGTTTCCCGCCGATCCAGCCCCGACTCGGCCAGCGACCGCAGCTTGACGCTCTTTTCGATCTTCGACTGGATATGGCTGGAATTCAACAGATGCAGCCGCTGATCGGCCGTGGGGCCGTTGCTGCGCTCCGATTCCAAGCCCGTATCGCGCGGCGGGCGGCCGAACATCTCCAGGAACGAACTGGTGATGCTGCCGTCGGCCAGGGCGATCGTACGCTGTTGGGCCGGGATGATCGTGTAGGGCTCCGGGGTGCGGCTGTAATAATCTTCCGTGCTTCCCGTGATCTGGCACAACGCGTCGACGAGCACCTCCGCGTCCAGCCGCCGCAGCGGATAGCAGGCGAACTCCGCCTCGGCCTGCAATGGATCGCCGCGGGCGATGGACGAAAGCTGGTAGGTCTGCGAGGTGAGGATCAAGCGGTAAACGTGCTTCAGGTCGTAGTGGGACGCGATGAGCTCCTGCCCCAGGTAAGCCAGCAGTTCGGGATTCCGCGCCGGATTGTCGGGGCGAATGTCGTCCGGCTCATGCACGATGCCCCGTCCCAGGAGCCAGTACCAGACGCGATTCACGATGTGCCGCGCGAACCAGGGATTCTCGGCCGTGACGAGCCAATCGGCGAAGTCTTCGCGGGGATCGCGCTCGGGCGACAACCGCGCCGGAGTGCCGTCGGGAAAGACCGCCGCGGGGACTGTCCCAATTTTCGCGGCGGAGCCCGCGAAAATGGGACTGTCCCCTTTGTTCGCACCCTTGTTCGCGGCGCCGGCCGTCTTCAACAGATCGTTGAAGACGATCTCTTCCTTCCACTCGCCCGTCGCCTTATAGCCGATCTGCGAGAAAAACGCCGCCATTCCCGCCAGCCGCTCTGGTGGCCAGCGCTCGGCGCGGGCGCCCATGAAGGTCAGCGCCACCGCCCGGGCGATGGCCTTCGGCTCGCGGCTCTGCACCGCGCGGTAGAAGTTCACCTGGGGCACGTGGAAATTGCTGCCGCTGGCGGTGAGCAGCTCGCGGACGAAGCGATCGTAGGGCATGTTCTCGCGGATCGAGGTGCGAATCCAGCGATGATAGGCATTGACCGCCTTGGGCCAGAGGTTGATGGGGAACTCGGCCTTCACCCGCAGCAAATCGCTCCACTTCATCGCCCAGTAGTCGGCGAACTCCTTCCGCGCCAGCAGCCGATCCACCAGCGCGCGGCGCTTTTGCGGGTCGCGGTCCTGGATAAATTGCCACGCCTCCAGCCCGGTAGGCAGTGTGCCGATCACGTCGAGATAGGCCCGGCGGACGAATACCCCGTCGGAGCATAGATGGGCCGGCTCGATGCCCAACTGCTGCAACCGGTCGAAGACCAACTCGTCGATCTTGCCCTGGGGGACCAGGTCGGCGGGGCTTTCGAACGGGCGCACGACAGCAGTTTCCGCCCCTGCGGCCGTGAGGGCCGCGGCCATCGCGACGGCGAGAATCGAGAAGCTTTTCATTATCACTATCCTACCGCAAACCGCGCGTTTCCGGTGCGCCCACTGCTTAAACCGCCGAATCCGTTGGGAGTTCCGCGGAAATGACGGATTCCGCCCGGGGGGGTAGGGGCAGCGGTGGGCTTTCAGAGGTCAGCGTTCAGCTTGCGATTTTTCAGCCTTGCGCGTTTCAGAACATAAGCGATGTAGCTGCAATAGATTATGACGAATAGCAAGTCCGTCGCATATCATTTCACGCGGCGGCCTGAACCGGAGACGATCGAAGAATTTGGCTCGGGCGTTCGGTGCCTGACGACGGGCGGCGCTAATGGTATGGCGCCATAACGGACTCACGAACGCGGCGCCCGACCTGTGCGAGGTTTCTCGTCGCGGGGGGACGAATTGATGCGGACCAAGCCACGTTGTCCGCGGCGTGTGCATCCGGCGAGGAGCAGTGGGCAGTAGGCAGTCGGAAGGAATCCGAAATGGGCCTTCCTCACATGCGGAAATTGAAGGCGTTGGTGATGAACCGCCAGATGCGAATGCCCAGCGGCTTCCAGGCGGCGTGAATCTTGGCTTGGCCGCGGACCCCCACTCGCAGCAACCGTTGCGGATCGTCCAACGGCACGCGGGCCTGATAGAGCGTGTCGGCGGGGTGCTCGACGCCGGTCTTGGGATCTTTCTTCACCGCCACCGGACCGCCATTGGTCGTGGTGAGCGATTTGGGGATGTTCTTCACGTCCAAGTCGGCGATCTTGGCGATTTGGCCCTTCAAGGTATCGAGTGGGAGCTCCTGGAGCTTGATGTCCACCTTCTGACCGACCTCGACGAAATTGAGCTCCGCCTGGTCGATGACCAGGATCGCTTCCATCTTCGTCGGGTCGCCGATCTGGCAAAAGAGCACGCCCGGCTCGAGATAGGCGCCGCGGGCTTCCGGCTCCAGCGGCGTGCCCGACCAGGTGGGCAGCGGCCCATCGGGGTCTTCCCGCTTGGGCATGGCCGGCGGCGGCAGCACGGTGCCGGCAATGGGCGAGTCCAGCCGCAGGCGGTCGATATCGGCCTGTTTTTGCAGCAGCTCGACTTCGGTGGCTTTCAGGGCGTCGAGAATGGCGGGGATGCTGCCGCCCGCCTTGGGATCGTGGTACCGCTGCTGGCGGAGGCTGTCCAGTTGGATGCTGTACTGATCGCGCTTCTGTTTCAGGTCGGCCGACTTCAGCTCCAGGTCGATGCTCCGCAGCTCGGCCAGCGGCTGCCGGGCGGTCACCTGGTTGCCCGCCTTGACGTACACCTTATCGAGGACCCCGGCCACGTCGACGTACACCGAGGCGGCGTCGCGGGCTTGGATCTCCAGGGAGCACATCACGCTGTAGGGGAGGGGGACGAAAAGGATCGCCGAGACGATCGCGATCAGTCCGGCCAGCGAGGCATACATCCGCGGCATTTCCACTTTGTCGAGTCTCCCGGGAACATAGAAGAACTTGCCCAGCTTCCACAACGGATAGACCAGCAACCCGTACAGCGAGGCGCACGCCAGGATCGAGCCGATGATCTCCAGCCGGTACGGCTTCCAGACCACGTACAGGAAGAGCATGATGGAAAACACGATGAACCAGCGGTAGACCGCGGCGGCCACCGAAAACAGGGCGAAGAACAACTGGTTCCGCTGCGGCAGGAAAGGATCGTCGCGCGGCTCCAGCCCGAGGAACCACTCGCCCATCTTGCTGCTGAGGATCTGCGTGGCCTTCTGCCGCAGGTTGGGGATCTCCATCAGGTCGGCCAGGATGTAGTAGCCGTCGTAGCGCAACAGCGGATTGGCGTTGAACAACAGCGTGCTCACCGAGGCGATGAACATCGTGTTCAGGCAGAGATGGTGCAACAAGCCCGGGGCCGTGAACCACCACACGAAGGTGGCGACCGAGGCGATCACCAGCTCCACGTACATCCCCGCCGCGCCGATGGCCGCGCGCTTCCACTTGCTCGGCAGCATCCACGAGTCGGAGACGTTGCAATACAGGCAGGGCGTGAGCACCAGCAGCATCACGCCGATCTCGTGACACTCGCCGCCGAAGTGTTTGCACGACAGCCCGTGGCCGAATTCGTGGCAGACCTTGGTTACCCCCAGCACTACCGCCAGCCAGAACAAGTTGTAGGGGCCAAAGAACTGGTGAAACTCGGGCAGCTTCTCGCGAAACAACTCGAACTCCACGGTCACCAGGCCCACGGCCGAGAAAATCAGCGCCAGGCAGCAGAGAAACACCGGCAGGCTGAAGAACCAGCCCAGGTAACGGTGCATCCAATTCAGCAGGTGCTCCGGGTCGAATCCCTTGAACCGCAACCCGAGAATATTGGTCAGGCCGTTGAAGATTATCTGCCGGATCCGCTCGCCGTGGCGCTTGAACAGCTCGCGGCCCTGGCCGGGCGCCGCCGAGAGGATCAGGCCGCTGCGGTGCAGTTGGCCGACGAACTGCTGCAGCTCCTCGAGGGTGATCTTCTGCGGCGGAAATTCCGCCTCGAAGCGGTCCTTGATCTCGTCCAGGCTGGTCTTGCCGTCCAGCATTTGCAGGATGGCGTATTCCTCTTCCTGGAAACGGAAGTAGTTCAGCCCCACGGGATCCTTGACCACGTAGCAGGCTTCCCCCAGGTAATATTGCTTCTGCGCAGTCAAGTCGGCCCGCTTCCGCACGGAAATCTTGCGGGCGGAACTGGAAACAAGGCTGTCGCGGAGAGATACCATGGGGAGATCGAGGGGGAGCGCTCTACTGCAAATTGATCGTCATGTCCGCATTGAGTCCCGGCCGCAACAACCATTGGTCGTTTTCCTGCCGGTTGAGGACTTCGGCGTAGATGCGGTAATCGCCGCCGGGCTCGACCTGGGGAGAAACAAAGCGGACTTTGCCCACAAAAGTCTCTTGCCGGTCCCGGGCCAGCATGACGGTGACGGTGACCGGGCGGTCGACCACTTCCCCGGGGGCGTAATCCTTGGCGTTGATGAAGCCTTCGATCCGCAAGCGGTCCATCCGCAGCAGCTTCAGCAGCGTGTCGCCGGCCGCGACCCATTCGCCGCGATGGCGCTTCAGCTCCACGATCACGCCGTCGATCGGCGCCCGCACCTTGCGGCGCTCGATCCCCTCGTTGGCCGCGTCGAGCTCGGCCTGCTTGACCCGCACGTCCATGACGTCGATCTTGTGTTGGAACTCGTTCTGTTCGATCTCCAATTTCGAGCGGTCCCAATCCAACCGCAGTCGTTCGACTTCGGTCGCGGGCACCGAGCCGGGCACCTTCTTGTTGGCTTCCGTGTTCTTCAGAAAGGTGAACTCGGCCACCAGCGCCGCGGCGATGGAATAGCGTCGCTTCACGTCGTTGACGGCCGTTTCGTGGGCGACGTCGAGCTTGGCGGAGGCGGCGCGGACCTCCATCTGGTCCTTGGCGTCGTCGATCTGCGCCAGCAATTGCCCGGTGGTCACCTGTTGCCCTTCCTTGATGGGGATATCTTCGAGCACCCCCGGCTCCTTGGCCGCCACCTGCGACTGCCCTTGATCGACGGGGGCAACCAGGCAATGGTGGACGGTGATCGTGCCGGGCGCGGTGCTGAGCGGCGCGGGGCGCACTTCGGGCTGCCCGACGACCATCGCGGCGGTTAGCGCAAGCAACGGAAGATATGTAACCATGAGTTTCCTCGGAAGTTGGTAAAGTCGCTAAAAAATGCGGAACAGAACCCGCGACTCGATGAATGAAACCAGGTCGTGGAACCATACGAAGCCGATCGCCCGCCGGCCACAGTAGACCTTCGCGCTCACTTGGGTGCCGGGGCGGATCGGCGGCAGTTGGCTCTTATCGATCCTGACCTTGATCAGCACGGTGCTCCCCTCGTCCCCCTGCACTTCGGCGGCGAGGTGCATTTCCTTGATGGTGCCCATCCGCGACGTGCCCGGCTCGGTGGCCAGGATGAACTTGACCGGCAGGGCTCCCTGATATTCGGCAGAAAGCGCTTGTTGCGCCTTGACGATATAGCCCATGCGGTCCTCCGCCATGCGCAGCTCGATTTGCCACTCCTTGTCCGGATCGGCGATCCGCATCAGCACCTGGCCGCGCTGCACGGGCCGCTGCTTGAGGCGGTTGCGCAAGTCCCAGGTAATCACTTTGCCCTCCATGGGGCTCTTCACCTCGAGGTCCTGCTCCTTCTCCTCGTACAAGGCTTTTTGCCGCTGGAGATCCTCGAATTTGGCCTTGAGCTCGAGAAACTCGCCCTTCATCCGCTCGCGTTCTTCCGCGGTGGTCCTGGTATCGCGGTTGTCTTCGAGCAACATGCGATCGATGGAATTCATGCGCTGTTCGGTGGCGGCCAATTGGCCTTTGACTTCGGCCAACTGCACCCCCAACTCCGTGTTCCGCAGCACGCAGAGCACCTGCCCGGCGTGGACGACGTCGCCATGGTCGACCAACAGCTTCTCCACCACGCCGTCGATGCGGGCGTAGACGTCGCTGCGGAGCACCGGCTCCAGGCTCCCCTTGGCGGCCAGGTTGAAGTCCGCCGGCCAGAGGATCAAGAACAACAGCACCGCCACCACGCCCGCCGATATGGAGATCGTCTTGGGGAGGTTGCGGGCGTTGACCAGCAGCCGCGATTTGCCGATGGTTCGCCAGACGGGCATCAAGAACAGCGTGTCGTGCTCCAGCGAGTTGGCCAGCGCCGCGGCGCTATGCTTGGCGACCACCTCCACGCGATGGACCAGCGCCGGCGGCACGTTGGCGTCTTCGATCCGCTCCACGATCAGCGCGCCGAAGGGCTGCTCTTCGGCTTCGGCGCGGTCTTCTTTGGTGTCGCTCAGCGCCAGCCGCTCGCGCTTCAGCGGCAGGATGGCCAGGGTCTTGGTGTGCACCTCGTCGATGTATTCCTGGACCGCCTCTTCGATCTGCGGCGCCATCTTGGTGGTGTCGCCGGTGTACCAGATGGTCTCGTCGGCGGCCACCACTTCGCTGGCCAGGCGGTTGAGCATGCGGATGGTGTTGGAGCGTTTGTCGAACAAGTCCTGGCCGCTGACGGCCGTGACCACGCAGCGGCCGCCCTTGCGGATGGCCACGCTCACGCGATCGCAGTCGATCAGCCGGCGGCCTTCGTTGGCGATGATGTAGGCGGTTTGCTTCGGTTCCAGGCTGGAGTGGACGACGCGGGTGAACTCCTCCAACTGCGACCACATGGCCTGGCGGTCGGTGAAGTGCCGCAACTGGTTCGTCTTGAGGAAGTCGCCGGCCAGCTCGCACATTTGCAGCAAGAACCGCAGGTAGCCCTTCTGCGTGTTGGGGCCGGCGTCGGGCCGCTGGAAGATTTCCACCACGCCCTCGGTCGTCGTGTCGGTCTTCAACGGACTCAACACGAGCAGGTAATTGCTGGAATTGGCGGCCTCGGCCTCGTCGCCGGAGCCGCTATGCGGCGGCACCAACGATCCTTCGCCGCTCTGCAACACTTTGTGCAGCAATTGGCCGTGTCGGCGCCGCTCATCCTCTTGTTCGATGAGCTTGGTCTCCGCCAGGTTCATCTGGTATTGGAGCGCCAACTGGCCTTCTCCATTGACGGCCCACACGGCGCCGCCAACGGCGGCCAAGGCAGTCACCACCCGCGGTAAAAACTGCCCGTAGAACTCGCCCGGCGCTACGCCGCTCTTGGTGAGTTGGGCGATTTCGTTGACCAGCCCGCGAATCTGCTGTTTGGTCCGTTCAATTTCCCCAGGATCGATCGACTGGTCGCTCATGTGGTGGTCAAGCCCGGAAGGGAAGGAGATAAAAGACGCAATTTGGCATTCAGGCGATCAACCCCCGTCGCAAGGACGCCCTCGGGATGGGAGTCGCCACTATACCTGTGTTTACAGACTTTTCATCGTATTCTCAAGACTAGCTTAGACTTAACGCAAAACTGATAGCCCCCCGCCATGCCCCATCTTGCGCAATTCTCGTATCTGGCACTCATATAACCACAAATAGCTATAAATACACCACCATTATAGGTTAATGGTCGTCATGGGCGTCGCGGATTCCGCTGCGATCAGGATGAGCGTACTTACGTTGCGTCCATGATACAACCCCACGCGGGTTATACCAGCCCCCAACGTTTGCGGAAGTACCATTCGGTCGTGAGCAGCGCGACGAACACCAGAAAAAAGGGCCAGGTGTCCCAAAAGGTTTTCTTCGTCTCTTGTTGAACGTCGAGACGCGTGCTCTGCCGTGCCAACCGCTGGAGAAGATCGTGCAACTGCTCGGGAGCCTGCGACTGCCCGCCCGTCATGGCCGCCAGACTCTCCAGCAGCGCCGTATCGGCCGAAGCGTTATCCAGCTCCAGGTCTTGTTGGTATACGAGGAATCGTCCCCGGGCGGTTCCCAAAACCTGGTCTTTTTTCTTCGCCGTCACCTCGACCCGGTAATCGCCCGCCACCTGCGTATCACGATAAGACCCTGCCAGATGGTTGTCTTGCCGGATCAATTGTACCGCGCGGCGCGCGCCGTCGGGCAAAACAATTTCGGCGGAAGCCTGAAAATCCTCGACCGGCTCCCCGGTCGGGGATTGCGCGCTCACGGTGAAATCCAGCCGTTCGCCGGGCGGGAGCCGCCGCTGGTCGAGCTTCACCCACACGTTGCCCTCCATGGCCTGGTCTTTCTTGGCCAACCACAAGGCGACCTGCCGCCAAAAACGTTTGTGCACCGCTTGGAAACCCTGCATCCACCAGTGCCAGGTGGAATCGCCCGCGAAGGCCATCACCCGACCGTTGCCGTAACTCTGCGCCACCAGCAAGGGATGGTCTTCGGCGGCCGCCAGCTCGACGCCGTTGAAGTGCGTAAAGCGATTGGCGCCTTCCAGCGGCGGCAGCTTTTCCCACAACTTCATGTTTTCCTGTTGCGTGGACGCCAGCATCATCGAGAAATCCTGGCGGTGGTTCTCCGTGGGCATCATCTTCAAGGGGCCGGGCACGTGCAGATCGCCGCGGGGCGGATCGTCGAGGTTTTGCCGCTCCAGCGGATCCATCGCCACCGGGAGCACGTGGCCGAGCGGCGTGTTGGCGTAACCACCCGCTCCGAAACTGTGAAAGCCGCCCAGCATGATCAGGCCCGCACCTTGGCTGACCGTCTTGGCCAGGTCGTCCAACTCCGACCCATGGAAGGCCTGCGCATCCACGTCGCCCAGGATGTAGACGTCGTACTTGCCGGGCTTGAAGGGATCGGCGGGGAAATCGCGCGGGCGCTGGTCCGGGTGGCGCGGGTCCAGCAGGAAGTACTCGACCTTGATGTCGCGCGACGCGTCCAGGGCGTGATGGAGGAACTTCCCCTCGACCCTCCCTGGCAACCCTTCCAGGTAGAGCACCTTCAGCCCGCCCTTGAGCACGTTGACGAACGTGCTCAGTTGATTATTGGTGGTCACCAACTCGCCCGGCTGGCCGGGCACGTCGAGCGTCAGTTTATATTCGCCCGGCACCGGCGGGGCATAGCTGAATTTGACCGGCAGGCGCTGGCCGTCGCTGGTGGCGCGGATCGTTTGCTGATCGACGACCTCCATTTTGCCCGGGGCCGTTTCGAACAGCACGCGGACGGGGATCTCGTGGTTCACATAGCCGTCAACGCGGACTTCGCCGGTGATATCCAGCAGGTTCTGCACGAACACCTGCTCGGCGACGTCGAGATCCTTCACGGCCACGTCGCGGGCTTCGCCCAGCCCACGCGACTGGCCGAAGGGGATGGTAAACAGGGGGAAGCCCAATTGCTTCATCCGCGCGGCCGCGGTTTGCGGCGGGGCATCGTGAGGCGCGATTGCCCGCTGCGCGCCGTCGCTCAGCAGGATCACTCCCAGCAGACGTTTGCCGGCCTCGAACCGCAGCACTTCGTCCAGCGCCGAACCGATGGCCGTTTGTTGTCCCTGGGGGGTTTCCGGCAGGCTGATCTTTCCGTCGGCGACGTCGACCGGGCGCAGATCGGCGTCGAAGGTGTAGGCCTTGATCTCGAAATCGCGGCCCAACTCGGCCAGGGCCGGCGCGGCGTCTTTACACGCCCGCTGGAGCGCCGTCCAGCGGCTCTTGCCGTTGATCGAGTCGGGGACGATCATGCTCCGCGTGGCGTCGACCAGCAGCACCAGAGTGGCGGCCTGCTTCTTGGTCTCGGTGTAGACCAAAGTCGGCCGGAGCATGGCCAAGAGCACCAGGCAGATGATCGCCAGCCGGATCGCCGAGAGAATCAGCCGCCGCCGCGGCGAGGTCTTGCTCCGCGCCGGTCCCAATCCCAACAACCCCAGCAGCACCACGGCGGCGACGATCACCACCAGGTAGCTTTCACCGACGGGATAGAAGAACAGGCGAACCATTGCAGCTTTCAGGCTTATTTGTCACCGCGATAAAACTTGTTGGCCAACACGTGTTCGGCGCCGAGCACCACGGCCACGATCAGGATCAACAGCGGAAACAACTCGCGGCCGACTCGCGCGGTATTGATCTGCCGATCCAGTTGATCGAGGTTTTGCGCCAGGCGATATTCGAAAGGACCGAACAGCTCCTTGAGTTTTTCTTTGGGCAAGCGGCTCAACTGGGTCTGCTCGGGGGCGAGGTTCACGCTGAAGCCACGGTTCACGCCGGTCTGCTCGCCCCCCGCCTCGACGCGATAATTGCCCGGTTGATCGGTGGCCGTGACGGTGAGCACGTTTCGCTGCGGGTCGATGGGAATCTGATACTTCGTCGCCTCTTGCGGCTTGACCGAGTCCTTGGACGGCTCGGTGATCAGGTAGTTGCCGCGAGGGTCCTGCCGCTCCAGGGGCAGCAGCGCCGCCTGACCGGCAAAGTAATTGAGCTGTGCGTCGGCGCTGCCCACCAGATAGAGCATCATCTGGTTGACGGTAATCACGAACGGCCAGGCCTCGCCGAAAGGCAATTGGTTCCACGGCTTTTCGTCGCCCCAATCCGAGACCGGGGTGGTCATGGTAATCACCTTGCCGGCCCCCACCGGCCGCTCCAGTATGGCCGGGCGGTCGTCATTGTAGGGCACGATCACGCTGGCCCCCGCCGCCAGGCGATCGAGTTCCCAGTAGCGGTACACCGGAAACAGGTCCCAAGGAATGTGCCCCGCCGCAGCGCGGAAAGGGCTGAGGATGGGGTGCTGATACTCGCGGGGCGCCAGGTGGCAGTTCGGCTCGCGCGTGGCACGTGCCTGCCGCACCAGTTGGCCCGCCAGGAGCTCCTGGGCCTTGGATTCGTTGAACGAGGCGATGGGCTGGGCGTGGCGGCCGAGAAAAATGGCCACGCCGTGGCCGTCGGAGGCATAGTTGCCCAGCTTCTGCCAGATCGCGGCATCCAGGGGCGTCGGATCCAAAAGGCACACCGCCGCATAAGGGTCCAACGGCTGCGTGGCCAGTTGATCGAGCGCGACGACGTCGCAATCGAAACGGGCCATGCCCCGCTTTTGAAATGCGGTGGAAGCGATCGCCTGGCTCAAGAACAGGGCAAAGTGTTTGGGCGGCGGCGGCGCCGCCATGAGCACCCGCCAGGCCGGTTTCACTTCGGCCGTGAAGTAGCGCGTATCGTCGTCGGCCAGGCCGTCTTCGCCGCTGATGCGGAGAAAACCCTGGTACGTGCCCGCTTCCTCCAGCGGTTTGCGGAACTGCACCGGACAAGACTCGCCCGGCTTCACCGAGCAGGGAAACACCTCCGCGCGGACCGGCATATGGTCGTGGTCGTAGAGGTACATTTCCACCGTCCGCTGTCCGCCGCTGCCAACGGCCGAAAGCGTGGCTTCCACCTGCAACGAACTACGCTTGGAAATAATCTGCCCGGAAGGGAATCGCAGCGGGCTGAGCGAGAAGTTGCTGGGATTCTCCACGCCCACGTCGATCACGTAGATACCCGCGCCGGGGGTGTCGGCCAGCCGATCCTGCAACCGTCTCGCGGCGTCGGCCGGCCAGGCCGCCTGGGTCAAGTCGCTGAAGATATAGACCTCCTTGCGCGCCAGCTCGCTGCGGCCCAGCAGCCGCAAGCCATCCTCGATCACGCGGGTCAGCGGTTGCGAATTGGCCACCGTCTCCAGGTGCTCGACGCGCTCCACGGCCGCCCCGCGATCGACCTGGAACACGGCCGGCCCGAGCCGCGTGTCGAGGATCGCAATCTGGCTTTCCTTGGGCAACTGCGCGATCAGCCGCAAGCCGAAATCGCGGGCCACTTCCAGCCGGCTGCGGTTGTCCTGGCGGTAATTCATCCGCGGGGCCGTGTCGAACACCAGGGCCGCCGCGACAGGCGCTTCCTGGCTGCCGACGCCGCCGGGCAATTTCATGCTCGGCCTCACGCTGGGCCGCGCCAGCGCCGCCGCCAACAGCGCGATCGCCAGCGCGCGGAGCAACAGCAACAGCAGGTGCCGCAACTTCAGTTGCCGCTGGTTGTGATCGTGGCGCTGCTGGATGAACCGCAGGGCGGGAAACTCCATTTGCCGCGGCTTCCGCCGCATGATCAGGTGCAGCACGATCGGCAATGCGATCAGCCCGGCGCCGGCCAACAGTGAGAAATGGAGAAAAGTCATTTAAGGAGGCTTACGCTCGGCCCTTTCGGCTGACCAAGTATTCCGTCAAGGCTTTGTCGAATTGCATACTGGTGTTGAGACCGACGTAATCGATGCCGGCCTGAAAACATTCGCGGCGAAAATGGTCGCAGAACGCGTGCAGCTCCTTGAGGTAGTCGCCGCGGAAGGCGTCGGCGTCCAATTCTATCCGCTGCCGCGTTTCCGGGTCTTCCAATTCGACCATGCCGTCGAAGGGGAAGACCGCCTCGGCCTCGTCGAGGATGTGGAAGAGGATCACGTCGTGGCCGCCGTGGCGCAGCCGGTGCAAAGCCCGCAGGATCGGCTCGGGCTCGCCCAGCAGATCGGAGAAGATCATCACCAGGCTGGCATGGCGGAGCATGGCGGCCACCTGGATCAGGCTCTTGGCGATGTCGGTCTCGTTGGCGGGTCTCAAGTTGGCCAGCAGCGAGAGCACGTCGCCCAAATGGGAACGTCGCGACTTGGGGGCCAGGCTGTGGCGGATTTTCGTATCGAAAGTCAGCACTCCCACGGGATCCTGTTGGTGGATCATCAGGTAGCAGAGCGCCGCGGCGAGGCAGATCGCGTAATCGAATTTCGTCAGTTCCTGCCGATAGGTGTAGCCCATCGAGCGGCTCAGATCCATCACCAGGTAGCCGGTGATGTTGGTCTCGGCCTCGAATTTCTTCACGTAGTACTTGTCGGTCTTGGCGTAGACCAGCCAGTCGATGTCCTTGGGATCGTCGCCGGGGGTGTATTTGCGGTGCTCGCTGAACTCCACGGAGAAGCCCTGGAAGGGGCTGGCATGCAGACCCTGGAGGAAACCCTTGACGATGAACTGCGCGCGGAGATCGAGCCGTTTGATCTGGCGGACCACTTCCGGCTTGAGATATTTTTCCGCGTTGGACATGAGACAGTCCTATGGTCCCTCGCTCCAATTCAATCGGGGCCCGTCCAGTACGATTGACAAATAGTTGAGGATATTTCGGCCGAAGATGCCTACCTCGTCATCGTGAACTGTTGCGAATCATAAGCCGGCATCCGGGCCCTCCTTGATCACTTCCATTTCGAATCTGGCTGCTTGCGATGGATCTGCAAGCCGCGGGCTACGAATGTGGATTGTGCGCTCAACCTTCATCTCTGGGACAACCACGTAAACTTTGGCTTTCTCAGGAAGAACCGTCCCCGGAGGCAGATGGATCGAGCCGTTCTCCACAACGCCTTCATACGTAACGACTTTCATGTTCCGTCCTCGCTCTGCATTTTGGATTGGAGGCTTGACTCTTGGGACATTATTTGTTCAGTCCGGTAGCCCGACTCCCGAGCTTCTTCTTGTAACGTTGCTCGCACTTCAGTACCTCCTTACGCACGAACGTCTTCGGCAGGACTTGCAGAATCGAATATGAGAACGCAGCCGGGTACGACGAATCCTTGGCAACGAGCGCCTTCAGCAACTTATTGCCGCCGTGACCGTTCATTGCATAGGCGGCCCAACGACCCCAGATGCCTTCTGCGCCGTGGGCTGAACCGACATACTGGTGCCCTGTCTTAGTCGCCAAGATTAGGTAAATGCCGGCCACGGCCGACAGGCGAGTGCGCCATTCCCGGTTGGTGTCCTCACTTTCGTAGAGTTCTTTTAACTCCGTATGGGTGAATGTGAAGTCCAGGTAGTCACGAAACGGAGCGCGAGTTTGGGCACCCGGGAGCACTTCCAAGACAACCTTGTCGTTCAGCTCCCTATGCTTCTTACGCGGGTTCACCCACTGGTGCCAGTTTCTCGCGGCGTCCTTTCCCCATTCAACAACAACGCGGTTCTCAAGGTCCTCATACCCAATCTCCCGCTTCAGGTCGTAATAGTAGTGGTAATGGGACAGCTCGGTCGGAAATCCTTTCGGGGGCGTAGCTTCCTTCCCATCACGCTCTTTCAGCACCCTGAAGACACCGACGAGGCGTGCTCTTGTGCCGCCAGCTCCCACGAACGACACGATTCGTTCACAACCGCGGAAGCGCGGTTTTCCCTGCGTGGCCTGGTAGAAGTCAAACCATCCTCGCCGAACAAGGTCGTTAACGTCGTACCGTCGATCCTGGTGCCGAACGAGTTTCGCGGGCTTATCGGTGTCGAAGCCCCGCAGTTTCAGAAGCTCCAGGATCCCGAGCTGTTTTGCTTCGATGTTTGCAGTCATTTCGAGCGTTCCACTGCGCCGTCGGGGGTTGCGCTCCCGGGTTTCTTTCCAGGCAGCCCCGGCGGAGGAGCCGGGATCACTTTTCGGCCCGACGCCCTCTCATGCTCGTCCACCTGTTCCATCAGCTTGCGATGGTCCCCACCGCATTCGGCGAGCATCTCCGCACGGATGGCATGGATTTCAGCAACGACCGGATCTTCGTAAATCGGTTTAGACATATTCACCCCTCGTACTTCGGTATCACCGGCGGCGGCGTTTCACGGATCAACCGCTCGATCATCGCCTCGTTGGTCATGCCTTCGGCCTGGGCTTGGAAATTGGTGCTGATGCGGTGCCGCAGCACGGGGATGGCAACCTTTTGCACGTCTTCGATGGCCACCGAAAAACGCCCGTCCATGGCGGCCAGGGCCTTGCCGCCATGAATGAGGAACTGCCCGGCGCGCGGGCCGGCGCCCCAATCCACCAGGTCGCGCACGAACTGCGGGGCCGATTTGTCCTTGGGACGCGTTGCCCGCACCAGCCGCGCCACGTACTGCACGATGTATTGGCTGACGGCCACCGAGCCCACCAGTTTTTGCAGGTTGAGAATCGCCTTGCCCGAGAGGACCTTGCGGACCTCGGCCTTTTCCGACCGCGTGGTGGACGTCAGTATCCGCTCTTCTTCCTCGGAACTGGGATAGTCGACCTTGATGTTGAACATGAAACGGTCCAACTGCGCTTCCGGCAGCGGGTAGGTCCCTTCCTGCTCGATGGGGTTTTGCGTGGCGATGGTGAAGAAAGGCTCCGGCAACGGGTAGGTGGTTTGCCCCACCGTCACCTCGCGCTCCTGCATGGCCTGCAACAGCGCCGCCTGGGTCTTCGGCGGGGTGCGGTTGATTTCGTCGGCCAGCAGAATATTGGTGAAGATCGGCCCTTCCACGAAGCGGAAGTTGCGCCGCCCCTTCTCGTCTTCCTCCAGGACGTTGGTGCCCGTGATGTCGGAAGGCATCAGATCGGGCGTGAACTGGATGCGTTTGAATTGGATGTCGAGGATCCGCGCCAGCGTGCTCACCATGAGGGTCTTGGCCAGGCCCGGCACGCCTACCAGGAGGCAATGCCCGCGGGTGAAGATGGCGGCGAAGATCTGTTCGATGACCTCCGCCTGGCCCACGATGATCTTCTGCAATTCCTCCTGCATGAGCCGCCGGTGTTGACTGAACTCTTGCAGCACGTCGCCGAGACTTCGAGGCTTGATGGTCGACAAGGCAAATCCTTACGGCTTACGGGTTGACGGAAAGAAAACAGGGCAAAGGGACAGCGGCACCATGGGGCAACGGCAAAATTCGAAGCTTTATGCCTCTGTGCCTTTGTCCCTTTGCGCCTTATCCTGAATACAGGCCATTGCCCGCGCAAGCACTGTATTTTAAGATACTTAGGATAAACTTACCACTTCCCCCAGGTAGGGTGGGTCGCGCACAGCGAGCCCACCATTTGCTTGGCTTTCCTATGGGTGGGCTCGCCGCGCTCGACCCACCATTACAAACTCGAGGAGCGGAAAGATGGGCCGCGCCGTTGTGGTTGCCGTTCTGATCGCGGGCCTCTTCGCGCCGCCTATCACGATTCTAGGCGAAGAACTGACTTCTCAACAGGTCCGCGATTCGATCGAAAAAGGAATCGCTTATCTGAAAGGCCGACAACAGGCCGATGGAAGTTGGGCTGACTGGGTTAGTAGCATAGGGGGGAATGGCAATCCAGGAGGACTCCACGCCCTCTGCACTTTGGCGCTGCTCAACGCCGGGGTCAGTCCCAGCGAGCCGATGATGCAAAAGGCGCTCCAACGGATTCGCCGTGACGCCCAAAGAAACCCGCATATCACCTACGTGATAGCCCTGCAGACGATGGCCCTTTGTCGTGCCGAGCCGCAGAACGACGCACTACAAATCGGCCAGAACGTACGGTGGTTGGAAAGTACCCAAGTTCTCGACGGGCCGACAAAAGGTTCCTGGGGCTACCCCTCGCATGACGGCGACAACTCCAACTCGCAGTTCGCGCTGCTGGCCTTATACGAGGCCGATCAACTCAAGGATCGGCGCGGCGACAAGCTCGTGCCGGTGGCCGACCGCACCTGGCGATTGGCCAAGGCTTATTGGGAGAACTGTCAGAGCGCCGACGGCTCGTGGGTTTATCGCAAAGGTTCGTTTCCCACCGGCAGCATGACCTGCGCCGGACTGGCCGCGATGGTGATCATCGACGACCGCACCAACCCCGCCGACGCTATGGTCACCGGCGACCAGATCGAGTGCTGTGGTCGCGGCGAGTCGGAAAATCAGCACATCGAACGGGGCCTGAAATGGCTCGGCGATAATTTCTCGGTCCACCGAAATCCGGGCTCGCCGCAATTGTGGATGCTGTATTACCTTTACGGCCTCGAACGCGTCGGCCGCATGACCGCCCGCCGCTTCATCGGCGGGCACGACTGGTACCGCGAAGGTGCCGACCTGTTGGTGAGCATGCAGGACCCCTTGTCCGGGTTTTGGGTCGGGGTGGGCCACGCCGAAGATAACCCTGAAATCGGTACCAGCCTGGCGCTGTTGTTCCTCTCCAAAGGACGCTGGCCGGTGCTGATGGGCAAGTTGAAGTACGGCACGGGCGACGACTGGAATCAGCACCGCAGCGACGTGCACAACCTCACCCGTTACATCGAGTCGCGCTGGAAGCTCGATCTCACCTGGCAAATCGTGGATTTCAAGAAGTCGTCGGTCGACGACCTGGTGCAGTCGCCGGTGCTGTACCTCTCGGGTAGCGAGAGCCCACTGCCGGCCGATGAGGACCAACAACGCGCGGTCGCCGTGAAGCTGCGCGATTACGTCGATCGGGGCGGCTTCCTCTTTGCCGAGGCCTATTGCGGCGGGACCGGGTTCGACGCCGGCTTCCGCGCGCTCTTGCGGCTGATGTTTCCCGAGCCCGAATATCAATTGCGACTGTTGCCCCCGGAGCATCCCATCTGGTACGCCGAGACGGACGTCAAACCCGAGGCGATGCGGCCGCTGTTGGGCGTCGATTACGGCTGCCGCACGAGCATTGTCTACGCGCCGCTGGATCCCAAGGACCGGCCGCGTCCCTCGTTGTCGTGCCTGTGGGAGCTTTCCCGCAGCGGCCGCGGTCAGCGGTACAGCCAGACCGTCGAAAATCAGATCGCCGCCGGCTTGACCATCGGCGCCAACGTGCTGGCCTATGCCACCAATCGCCAATTGCGCGATAAGCCGTTGCCGGGCGAGTTGCATCCGTTTTCCAACGGCTCCGACACCACGGACCGCGGCAAATTCTACATCGCCAAGCTGCGTCATCCGGGCGGGTGCAATTCCGCGCCGCGGGCCCTGACGAATCTCTTGGAATCGGCCGCGCGCGAACTGAAGTTGCGGGTTAGCGCCGAGCAACGCCTGATCGACATCGGCGACGAGACGATCTTCAACTACCCGCTGGTCTACATGCAAGGCCGCAGCGGCTTCCACCTCACCGACGGTGAACGCAAGCAGTTGAAGACATATATCGAGCGGGGCGGAATGCTCTTCGCCGATTCGATCTGTGCCAGCCCGGCCTTCACCGAATCGTTTCGCCGCGAGATGGCGACCATCTTCCCCGCTCAGCCGCTGCGTCCGATTCCGGGCAACGACCCCATCTGGACACCCCACTACGGCGGCTTCGATCTGCACCTGGTGTCACGTCGCGACCCGCAGGCCCGCCAGCCCAAGGAGCCGCTCAAGGCGGCCGAGCGGCACATGCCGCCGCAACTCGAGGCGGTTGCGGTCGGCAAGCGCTACGGCGTGATCTTTTCGCCCTACGACCTGAGTTGCGCGCTGGAGAAACAAGACTCGCTGGAGTGCCAAGGCTACGTTCGCGAAGACGCCGCCCGCATCGGTCTGAACGTGATCCTGTATGCCCTGTTCGAATAGGGCAAAGCGGGGGCCGGGGGTCCGCGGGAACCGGGAAGCGCAAAATAGGGAATCGCCGATTCTATAAGTCGTTTGCCAACAACGACTTGAGCGAATGCTCCCGGGCTCGAACCCGCCTTGATCGAAGTTGCCCCGGCACTTATAATCTGCCCCGCTTCGAAGCGAACCTCACGCCTAACAGCTTTTCTCACTTCATTTTGCGGCGCACCGGGCCGCTCGGGCTCTCGCCTCCACAGCGCGTCCGGTCCAGCAAGGATGCTTACTTTCTGAACGGGCACCGTCAGGGAATGCCGAAAAGCTTCCCGTGCGCAACGCGGATGTTGCGCGCCGGCGGACATGCCCTGCGCCGCGGCGGTCTGCTGTGGGCCGGCCTGCTGGTCATCTTCTGGGCAGCGGCGGCCGAGCCGGCTGTCGCCCAGATTGACCTGCCCGCGCCGAACCTCAGCGATCCGATCACGGCCAGCGCCGACGTGGCCAACCATTGGATGGAAGGCTCCTACGAAGTGTGGCTGTTGCGCGGCAACTGCCAGCTCCGTCAAGGAATGGCGTCGGCCAAAGGGCGGGAGGCGGTGCTCTGGATCCTCCGCGCCGATTTCCCCGACCGCCAGCCCAGCAAGGTGATCGCCTTTTTCGAGGGCGACGTGGCGGTGGACATGCCTAAAGGGACGACCAAGGCCCAGTTGCGCGACAACCAATGGCTGGGCCGCTTCCGCACCAGTGCGGCGGTGGAGGTCCGCGCGCCCTCGGTGAGCGGCAAGCCCGACGTGTTGCCGGCGGTCTACCAACATGCCCTGGCCCAGCGCGACGCGAGACCCGTCCAGGGTGGCGCGGCGGGCTCTCACGCGGCCAGCGGGACGCCGTCCTGGTTGGGACCGCCTTCAGACACCTACATCCCCAGCGGCACGCGGCGAATCCGCGTGTTTCAGCGAAGCAGCGTCCCCTTCCAGATCCAGTGGGCGCCCCAGGAACCGGGGTCGAACCAGGCGATCGCGCTGGTGGATTGCGGCGTGAACCTGATCGTCGATGGTTTGAGCGGCGTGGGTTCGATCGACGTCTCGGCCGACCGGATGGTGATCTGGACCGCCGGATTGCAGAATCAAGACCTTGGCTCCGGCGAAGGGGCGCGGCAAAGCGAGAACCAGCCCCTGGAAGTCTACATGGAAGGCAACGTCATCTTCCGCCAGGGCGAACGCATCATCTATGCCGACCGCATGTACTACGACGCCCACAACCACGTGGGCACCGTGCTCCATGCCGAGATCCTCACGCCGGTGCGGACCTACCAAGGCAAAATGCGGTTGAAAGCCGATATCCTGCAACAATACGACCAGGACCGCTTTTCCGCGCAGCATGCGCTGCTCACCTCCAGCCGGATGGGCGACCCCAGCTACCACTTGGAACTCGGCGACGTCACCTTTCACGACGTGCAGACGCCCGAGATGGACTGCTTCGGCCGTCCGGTGATCGATCCCCAGACCGGCCAGCAGCAGATCGAACATCAGAAACTGGCCGAAGGGGATAATTCGGTACTCTACATGGGATCAGTCCCGGTATTCTATTGGCCCACTTTCGTCTCGGACCTGAACGACCCGACCTATTATATCCGCGGCGTCCGCATCCACGACGACAACATCTTCGGCTACGGGTTGATGGTCGACTTCAGCGCGTACCAATTACTCGGCATTCACCATCCGCCCGCGGGAACCGACTGGGACGTGAGTTTCGACTACCGCAGCATGCGCGGCTTGGGCTTCGGCTCGACCTTCCAATACCACCGCGACAATATCTTCGGCATACCCGGCGCGGCGTCGGGCTTGATCGATTACTATGGAATCCAGGATCACGGTTTGGACACCCTCGGCGGCTATCGCAGCGATCTCGAGCCGGAAGTCCCTTACCGCTACCGCTTGTTTGCCAACCACCGCCAGTTATTGCCCGACGATTTTCAACTCAGCGTGCAGCTCGGACTGTTGAGCGACCGGAACTTCGATGAAGAGTATTTCCCCCAGGAGTGGCAAACTCTGAAGGATCCCACGACGGGCGCGGAACTGAAACGCATCCAAGAGAACTCTTCTTACAGCATCGTGGCCGACGTGCGGGTGAACGACTTCTTCACCCAGACCGAGTGGTTGCCGCGGTTGGATCATTATTGGCTGGGCCAGCCGCTAATGAATGACACCTTCACCTGGTATGAACATTCGCAGGCCGGCTATGCCGAGATGGAAGTGGCCAAACCGCCGATCATCAATCCGGCCACCGGCCAGATGCAGGAAGCCTTCAACTACCTCCCCTGGGAAGCCAACGTCAGCGGCGAGCGGCTGGTGAGCCGGCAAGAAGTCGACTGGCCCTTCGCGCTCGGTCCGGTCAAGGTCGTTCCCTATGCCTTGGGTGAAGTGGCCGACTGGGGCGAAGACCTCAACGGCCAGCGAATCCAGCGGGCGTACGGGGCCGGAGGCGTTCGCCTGAGCACGCCCATGTGGAGCGTCGATCCCGACGTCGAGAGCACGCTCTGGAACGTCCACGGCATCGCCCATAAAGTGGTGTTCGACGCCGATTTTTCCTTCGCCGAGTCCACGCAAAGCCTGAACCAGTTCCCGCTCTACGATCCGCTGGACGACATCAACATCGAGGAGTTTCGCCGCCGCATCATCACCTACACCTTCGGCAACAACACGTACCTCACTCCGCCGCTGGGCCCTCCCGGCCCGCAGCAGGTGCCGTTGGCGTTCGACGAGCGCTACTACGCCCTGCGGTCGGGGCTGGGCGATTGGGTCAGCTCCCCCAGCACGGAAATCGCCGACGACCTGACGGCCATCCGCTGCGGCATCGAGCAGCGCTGGCAGACCAAGCGCGGCATGCCCGGCGATCAGCACATCGTCGACTGGATCACGCTGGACACCCACTTCACTTTCTTTCCCGACCCCACCCGCGACGACTTCGGCAGCCGCATGGGCTTGTTGGACTACGATTTCGTCTGGAACGTGGGCGATCGCCTCACGCTGGTGTCCAACGGCATTTTCGATTTCTTCAACCAGGGGCAGCAGATCGCCACCTTCGGCATGTTTCTCACCCGGCCGCCGCGGGCCAGCATCTACATGGGCCTCACCAGCCTGGAAGGGCCCATCAGCGAGACGGTGTTTAGCGTGTCGTATAGTTACTGGATGAGCCCGAAATGGACCTCCACGCTGGGCACCAGCGTGAATCTCAGCGGCGGCAAGAGCATCGGCGAGAATTTCACCATCACCCGCGTCGGCGAATCGTTCCTGATCAGCGGCGTCTTCACGGTCGACGCCATTCGGCAGACGACGGGAATTTCGCTGATGGTCGAGCCGCGATTCTTGCCCAAAGGTCGTCAAGGCGTGCCGGGAGCCCGCGTCCCGCCGGCCGGCGCTTTTGGGTTGGAGTGACAAGCCATGCCAGAATACCCGAGCCCCCCCCGAAACACCTGGAGCAGAAAGTTCCGCGTTGCCTTTCGCGGCGTCAAGTTGGGGGTCCGCGGGCAGACCAGCTACTTCGCCCATCTCTTCATCGCCGCAGCCGTGGTCGTCGCCTCGCTGGTGTTGAAGGTCAGCATGAGCGAGTGGTGCGTGCTGCTGTTGTGCATCGCCGGCGTGCTGACGGCCGAAATGTTCAATAGCGCCCTGGAGGCCTTGGCGCGGGCCATCACCCGCGAGCACAATCCCGAGATTCGCGACGCGCTCGACATGGCCAGCGCCGCCGTGCTGATGGCGGCCATCGGCTCGGCGATGATCGGCGCCCTGGTGTTCGTTTATCGCCTCGGGCTGATGACCGGCTGGTGGGCCGGCTGAGGCGTCGGAAGTCAAATAACTTCCGTAATTGGTTGGCATGCCCTCACGACGCGCAGCGTCCGGTGAGCATGTTTTGCACGCGTACCGGACATGCCTACCTGCGGCTCCGCCGCGTGACGGCATGCCACTCAGCGCCCGCTATTTTCCCGCTTTCGTGCTGCTGCCGCGCATTGCGCGGACCTTGCCCACGTAGGGGCGGATGGCCTGCAAAACTTCGCCGGGAACCACCAAACACGTCTGCAACTCATCCTTTCCCGTCGTGATGGCGAACCCGATGGGGGGCGTCTGGGGAAACTCCGGAAGCTTCAATTCCAGCTTGGCCTGGGGAGGCACGAACGCGGGCACGATCCGCCCGACGAAGTCGATGGCGCCGGCGGGGCTCAAGAAAGCCACTGCCATGGCCCCGGCCGGCAGCTCTGCGGCGGTCTTCGCCACCCCGGCGTCGCCGGCCAGGCCCGGTGCGCCCTTCTTGATGGCCGCGATCGCCCGCTCGACGGAATCCTTGCCGCCGAAACCCGACACGATATGATGTTCGTCGGCCGGCGCCAACCATGCCACCATTTTTCCGCCGGGCCCAAAATAGCTTTTCATGATCTGGGCGTACTGAGGCGCTTTCAGGCCGTTGGAAGGCGCCGCAGGCATGTCCATCGTGAGTTTCCACGCGGCAGCGCCGCCGACCTCGCTTTTTTCGATCGCCGGCGGCAGCAACAGGGGGCTCTTGATGCCCTTGAGCACATCGGCGTACTTCTTGACGTCCCGTTCGTAGTCGACCATAAATGTCTGCGAATGGTCGACCCGCATCATCTGATGATGTTGGAGAAGATCGGCTCATCGCCCTTGCCCACGCCCAACGACATCGAAAGGGCGTGGTATCGCTTCGTGAGTTGCGTCATCGAGTCCACGAGTTTCTCGGTCTGTTTTTCGTTCAGCCCGTACCACTGTGGCATGTTCTTCAGCAAGCCGAACTCAAACTTGATCAGTGCGGAAAGCACCTCCGTTGAGCCCATGCCGCCGGCCACGACGAAGGGACCGGCGGGAAGGCCTTCCAACAAACTCTCTTTCGCCGGCGGGACCTGTCCGACGAGCCGGGCCCACTCCCCGCCGGGAACCAGCGACGTGCGGCTGACGACGCGAACCGCGCCTTGCTTGTCGAGTTGCACCCCGAGCCCGTAGGCCACGACCTCCTTCTCCACGGCCTGGAGCACCTTGGCGTAGATGTCGAACACGGCGCCGACTCCCTTGAGTTGCTCGGCCATCTTGCCCTCCATCTCCCCCATATGTGCGAACGACGCTTTCGCCCGCCGCAGCGATTCCTGCCCCCGGGCCGAGAGCTGCTTGAGTCCCGGCGAAAGGATTACGGCGGCAACGTCGCTCTGGGCCAGCCATTTTTTCCAGGACGCCAGGCCGGCCGGGATTTCCTTGGCGAGCCGCAAGGTTTTTTCCAGCGCCGCCCGGTGTGACGCGTCGGTCAGTGCGGCATAAGAGCCGATGTGGCGGATCCACGCCGGTTGGTTCATCATCGTGATGCTCGTCACCTCGTCCGTGGTGCTCGCCGGCTGGAACTGCCCCCGGAATTTGCCGTAATCGGCGACCGGAACCAGCAGGATCGCGGTTGGCAGCCGGTTGTCGCCCTGCGGTGGCAGGACCAGTAGGGCAGCCGCTGTCGTCTCGTCCAGTCCCTCGCCCATACCCAGTTGCTTGAGCATCGCCAACGGGCTCGGCACGGGCCGCTGCGCCTCTCGCCCCAGCGCCTGGAGCTTCGCGTCCACGGCGTCCGGCCGATGGATCACCAGAAATCCCCATGCCGAGTCCGGAACCAGCTTGAGGATGTCCTCCGCAGCGGGCGCACGCGACGCGGTGAGCCAAAGGACGCACGCCATCGCCAAAGCGGCAAATGTGAATCGTCGAGTCATGGGCACGCTCCTCAGAAATGGGACGTTGTTGAGTGGCATCTCGATACAGGAACGCCAACAGGCGGGCACCGGCCAACGCCGCGTTGGTCGGCTCGCCCCCGCGGGGGTGCAATACTCCCGCGCATTGTTCCACAATCCGTATGGCGCGGCAAGAGGCCGCCCAGGCGTGGCAAAAGCCCGGGGTAGCCCCGCAAATCGTGTCACTGCTGAGTGCAGCATCCTGTCACTGCTGAGCGCAGCATCCTGTCATTCTGAGCGCAGCATCCTGTCATTCTGAGCGCAGCGAAGAATCTATGCGGCCTCGCCAGGCGACGGAGATCCTTCGCTGCGCTCAGGATGACGGCATCGCCACTCGACCTCGCCAACAAAACTCGCCGCACCGGCCCTCGCCGCCAACGCAAAACGGGAGGCTTGCGCCTCCCGTTTCACGAAGTTTCTCGGCAATGGATGCCGCGCGGGCTTATCGATCGCTCACGAACATCCCATGCTGTTGCCGCAGTTGTGACACAGATAGCAGTTGCCGTTGCGGACCGTGATCGCACCGCAGTTATCGCAGGGCGGGGCATCGGTCTGGAAGCTGGCGAACTGCTCGCTGCGGCTGGCATAGCCCGGCTGACCCTCGCGGGGTTCGATCGGGCGCAATTCTCTGCCGTACTGCTCCATGGCGTCGGACGGCAGCGGCTTGGATGCCGCGAGGTTGACGACTGGTTGCCGCTGCTCGGCTACCCCGTTGCTCTTGGCTAGTCCTTGCCCAGCCTTGGGCCCGCCAGCCATCATGGCGGCGGGCCCGCTCTCAGGGTCCGTTTCTCCAGTCAGCTCCTTGGCGACCAGGCCGTTGCCCGGCCCCTCGCCGTGCAGTGCGGCAAGCTGGCTGTTGATCTCCCGGTAGCCGGGCAGGAAGGTGATTCCCAGCCAGCGGAAAATGTAGTCCACGATGCTCTTGGCGAAGCGGATCTCCGGGTTCTTGCTGTGGCCCATCGGTTCGAAACGGGTGTGCGAGAACTTGTTCACGTACACTTCCAAGGGCACGCCGTATTGCAGGCTCATCGAAACCGCCGTGCCGAAACAGTCCATCAGCCCGCCGATCGTGCTCCCTTCCTTGGCCATGGTGATGAACAACTCGCCGGGCCGGCCGTCGGGATACAGCCCCACGGTAATGTAGCCCTCGTGGCCGGCGATGCTGAACTTGTGGGTGATCGACTGGCGGGTATCGCGAAGCCGCTCGCGCCGCGGCGCGGCGACCGCCTTCTCCGCCTTCTCCTTTTCTTTTTCCTTTTCTTTGATGGCCTCGTTGCTGGTCGAGAGCGGCTGGGCCCCCTTCGAGCCGTCGCGATACACGGCCAGGGCTTTCAGCCCCAGCCGCCAGCCTTCGCGGTAGGCGTTGCCGATGTCGGCCGGCGTGCTCTCCTTGGGCATGTTCACCGTCTTCGAGATGGCGCCGGAAAGGAACGGCTGGGCCGCAGCCATCATCATCACGTGGGCCTTCCAGGAAATCGAGCGGGTGCCGTTGCGGGGCTGGAACGCGCAGTCGAACACCGGCAGATGCTCCAGCTTGACGTCGGCCGCCCCTTCGATCGTGTCGTGCTGGTCGATCCAAGCGACGATCGACGTGATCTCCTCCGGACCGTAACCCAAAGTACGCAGCGCCAAGGGGACCGTCTGGTTGACGATCTTCAGCATGCCGCCGCCGGCCAATTGCTTGTACTTTACCAGCGCGATGTCGGGCTCGATCCCCGTGGTGTCGCAATCCATCATGAAACTGATGGTGCCGGTGGGGGCCAGCACCGTGGCCTGGGCATTGCGGAAGCCGTGGCGGCGGCCGTTGGCCAGCACGTCGTCCCAGATCTGCCGGGCGGCGTCCTGCAGATACGTGGGCACCTCGTGGATTTCCTCCACCTTCTCGCGGTGCATCTCCATCACCCGCAGCATCGGCACCCGGTTTTCCTCGAAGGCCACGAAGGGCCCCATCACTTCGGCCAACTCGGCACTGGCGCGGTAGGCCGACCCGTGCAGGATCGCGGTGATGGCCCCGCACAGGCCGCGGGCTTGCGGCGAGTCGTAGGCCTGGCCGCTGGACATGATCAGGCTGCCCAGGTTGGAATAACCCAGCCCCAGCGGGCGGAAACGATGGCTGTTCAGGGCGATCCGCCGCGTGGGGTAGCTGGCATGATCGACGAGGATTTCCTGGGCGATGAACACCAGCCGGCATGCCGCGGCAAACCGCTCGAAATCGAACCTGCCGTCCTCCTGGCGGAACTTCATCAGGTTGATGCTGGCCAGGTTGCAAGCCGTGTCGTCAAGGAACATGTACTCCGAGCAGGGATTCGAGCCGTTGATCCGCCCCGAGTTGGGGCAGGTGTGCCAGCGGTTGATGGTGGTGTCGTACTGCAGGCCCGGATCGCCGCAGGACCAGGCCGCTTCGGCGATCGTGGAAAGCATGTCCTTGGCCCGGTGCGTCGGCCCTTCGCGGGTCTCGTCCGTCACCCAATGGGTGGTCCACGGCTTGTCGGCCTCGACGGCCGCCATGAACTCGTCGGTCACGCGGATCGAGAGGTTGGCGTTCTGGAACATCACCGAGCTATAGGCTTCTTCCGGATCGTAACCCTGCTCGATCAGCAGCCGGGCCTTCTTTTCCTCTTTGCACTTGCACTCGATGAACTCCATGATGTCGGGATGCCAGATCTTCAGCGACTGCATCTTGGCCGCACGGCGGGTCTTGCCGCCGCTCTTGACCACCGCCGCAATCTGGTCGTAGACCCGCATGAACGACAGCGGCCCCGACGGCTTGCCGCCGCCGGAGAGCTTTTCGCGATGCGAGCGGAGCGTGGAAAGATCGGTTCCCGTGCCGGAGCCGAACTTGAAGAGCATGGCCTCGCTGCGGGCCAGCTCCATGATGTCCTCCATGTTGTCCTGCACGCTCTGGATGAAGCATGCCGAAGCCTGGGGGTATTCGTACGGATTCTCCGGCTGGCAGACTTCGCCGCTGGCGCGGTCCCAGTGCCAACTGCACTGCGCGCCTTGCACGCCGTACTGGTGGAACAGGCCCACGTTGAACCACACCGGCGAATTGAACGACGCCACCTGGTGCAGACAGAGCCAGGTCAGGTCGCGGTAGAAGTTCTCGCCGTCCTCGGGCGAGGCCAGATAGCCGTCCTCGACGCCCCAATCGGCGATGGTGCGCGACACCCGGTGCACCAACTGCCGCACGCTCGTCTCGCGCTCCGGGGTATTGATCTCGCCGTAGAAATATTTGTTGACCACGACGTTGGTCGCCAACTGGGTCCACGTCGCGGGGATTTCGCAATTGTGCTGCTCGAACAGGACCTCGCCGTTCTCGCCCTTAATGGCTGCTGTGCGGAGGTCCCATTGCACCGTGTCGAAAGGGTCGGCCGCGTTGGCCGGACAGAACCGCGGCTCGATCTTCAGTCCCGTAGACTGTGCCGATGCGGCCCGCGCCACACGTTGCGGAGCGACCTTTTTCGCCGTTCCCTTGACCACCTGAGCATGTCCGTTTTCCATAACTTAACTCCCTAGAATGACGGTTTCCGCGGACTCGGATCTCTTTGAAAATATACAAATGTACAGTACATCGATGGGAGCACAAACCCCGGCAGCTACCTTCCATGAGAACCAGCACGGCCAGATCGGTCCGTCTGGACCCCTTACCGGGGGAACGCAAAATCAGTGCCCAACACCAATATATTGTATGCAGACCGCAAGTCGACCACAACATACAGATGTGATCGTCAAAGTTTAGTCGGATCTTGGCGTGGGTCAATAACCTTCGGAAAACTCACCTTAAGCGCCAATGGCTAACCAATTTGCAGCGACCGCGCCGTGCTAGCATCCTGTTCGTCGAGCGGCGAATCACTGTTGTAAGTCTATGGTGGACAGCCAGTTGTGAAATCCTAATGCGGCGCTCACTGGCCCCCAATGAAAAAAACGAGGCGGCGATTTTTTTCGAAAAGTTTCCGCCTCCGTCCGTTAATCTAGGCGAGCTAACACGGGCGCGCGATTCTCCTCCCCCCTAGAATCGTCGCGAGGGCGGATTGTTTACCGAGGAGCTCAAGATGACATCGAGTCTATAGGATCGCATAGACCCCATAGGACTCATTGTGCTCAGCTCCCGGCGGATGGCTTCGGCGGGGCCGGGGCTTCCGTCGCGGGGTGCGCATCGGCGGCCGGCGAAGGCTTGCCCGGAGCGGGCAACTCTTCGGGCGGCGCGGCGGGCTCAGTCGTCGCGGTCGGCGAACCTTGCGGCAATCGCGCGGTCCAACCGCCGGCCAACGCCCTGTAGACCGCGATCAGGTTCACCAACACCAAACCCCGGCTTTCGGAGAGCGTGTCCTGTTGCTGTACCAGCACCCGTTGCGAATCCAGCAGCGGTTGAAAGTAGATCAGGCCCCGTTCGTACTGCCGCATGGCCAGGTCGGTCGAGCGGGCCGCGGCGCGGGCGCTTTCATCGAGCGATCGGGCCCGCTGTTGCTCGTGCAGGAAGGCAATCACCGCGTCTTCGACTTCCTCGTAGGCCCGCAGGACCGTATCGCGATAGGTGAGGACCGCCTGCTGGAACCGCGCATCCTGCACCCGCACGTTGTTCTTGATCCGCCCGTAGTTGAGAATGTTCCACTGGAAGCCGGGGCCGACCATGCCGGCCACGCTGCCGGGAGTGAACAGTTCGTTGAGGTTTTCGGCCTGGTAGCTGATCGATCCGGTGATGGCGATCTGTGGATAGAAATCGGCCTCGGCGATGCCGATCCGGGCGGACTGGGCGGCCGCTTGCCGCTCCGCGCGGCGAACGTCCGGGCGCCGCCCCAGCAGTTCGGCCGGAATACCCACGACCACCTCTTGCGGCGCCTCGAGCACCGTCGCGTCGGACCCAAGTTCGGCCGCCAGATCGTGGGGTGGGCAGCCCATCAACGTGCAGAGCCGGTTTTGCGACTGCCGCTGGCCGGTCTCGAAGTTCGGCAGCAGGGCTTCGGTATTGGCAAGGTTGTATTTTGCCTGTTGCAGGTCCACCTCGGTCACCAGCCCGGCGCGAAATCGTTGGTCGACTACGGCCAGGCTCTGTTTTTGCAAGGCCACGTTTTGCCGCGCCAGCTTCAATCGCTCTGCATACGTTCGCATCTGCACGTAGTTCGTGGCCACCTCGGCCTGGAGCAAGACCAGGACGTTGTCGTAGTCCTCGATCTGTGCGCGCAAGGAGGCGTCGGCCGCCTCGATGCCGCGACGGAACTTGCCCCAGAAGTCCAGTTCCCAGGAAGCGTTCACTCCGGCGCTCCAGGCGTTGTAGCTGTAGGGGAACCCGGGAAATGCCGGGCCGATCAAGTTGTAGGGATAGGCATTCTTACTGATTTGGCCGCGCTGGTAGGAGCCATTGGCCTGCTGTTGCTGGGGGAAGAGATTGCCGGTCGCCACGTCGCGCTGAGCCCGCGCTTCCAGAATGCGGAACCCGGCGGTTTGCAGCGAAATGTTCTGGCACGAAGCCGTCTGCACCAGGTGATCGAGGACCGGATCGTGGAACAGGGTCCACCAATTGGCGTAGTCTCGCGCGACGCTCTGCACGTGGGGATCGTTGGCGTCGATCCAGTGGTCGGACACCGGCGCCATCGGCGGGCAATATTGGGGGCCTACCTTGAATCCATTGCCGTACCAATCGCGGAGACCGGTACAGCCGGACAGGAACAAGAGCACGACGGTCATGGCAGCATAAACCACCCGCAGGCGGTGGTGACCGCAACGGTTGCCTCCCGCCCGCTGAGATTGCTCTGTCGATAAGCACTTACTTAGTAACGTGTTGTGGTTAGTCTTCCATTGCGTAACGATCATAGGTCCCCCCCGTACGAGCGCTCTTGCCCGCTATAACCACTACCGCCCCTACTATCTGTTCGGACGGAATGATCGTTACAGTTGAAGATGTTTGAACGTGCCACGAGGGGAGAGCCTTGGAAGCGTCGCAACCGTAGGGATAACCAGAAATGCTTCGCCTCGTCCTTGGCGTCCCGACGTTCTTGGGGTCAAGCGGGGGCTTGACGCAGGGTGAAAATCACAATATTGTTATACATGCGACACAAGATAAGGAAGTTCCGTCCCGGAAAATTGAACTTGCTACTAGCCGGATGAGCCTCGTAAAGTCGTCCCCAGACCGCTCACGGCCGACTTTGAGCTTTAGCCGCCAAGAACCCTGATGCGATCCACAAAGCATCTCGCTGACGTCATTCGTCGCAAATTGGCCGCCGACCCCGATCTGGCGGCCGCCGTGGAAGCTGAGCGGTCGAATGCGAGTGTGGGAGCGGAAATCTTCGCGGCTCGAACGGCAGCCGGGTGGACCCAAAAAGAGTTGGCGGATCGGGTCGGGATGCGCCAGTCTGCAATTGCCCGGCTTGAGGATGCGGACTACCAGGGACACTCGCTGAAGACGCTCAATCGGATCGCCGCTGCGCTTGGCAAACGCGTTGAAATCGCGTTCGTCGACCCGTGCGCGCGTAACGCAACCAAGAACCCGCAATAGCCGTCAAACTGCCGTCCTTTATTTTGGACGACGCGCTACGACCCGGCCTGCTTGCGGACCCGTTCCAGATACTGCTCGAGGATCACCGGCACCTGGTCGGGGGTGACCGTGGGATGGACGACGTCGCCGATCATGATCACCGGCGCCAGGCCGCAGGTGCCCAGGCACCGCGCCGCTTCGAGCGTGAACACTCCGTCCTTGGTGGTTTCGCCCCAGGTGATGCCCAACTCGTCCATCACTTTCTGCGCCACGCGGTCGGCCCCTTTCACGTAGCAGGCCGTGCCCAGGCAGATGTTGATGATGAATTTCCCGCGGGGCTGCAGGCGGAAGTAGTGGTAGAAGCTGGCCACCCCGGCCACTTTGGCCGCGGGAACTTGCAGCAATTGCGCCACGGCGTCGAGCTGCTTCGCGCCCAGGAAGCCGAAATGGGCCTGCACCTTGTGCAGCACGGAAATCAAGTGGCTGGCCGGTTCGGAGCTCTGCCGGCACTCGTGGATGTATTGAACGATCGGCTCGGTGAGCGCCGCGTTGGCCTCGGCCTCGATCTGGCTCCAATTGTCGGTGCTGATGGTACTCATCGGATGCCTCGTGGCTCTCGCGCGTGGTAATGGGTGTGCAACAGTTCGTGGGCTTTTTCCGTTCCCGGTCCGTCGAGAAACTGGTCGTAGACCTCCTCGATCGCCGGATTTTCGTACGACTTGCGGAGCACCTTGCTCTTGTCGATGCTATACAGGGCGCCGGCCCGCTTGCGGAGCAGTTCCGGATCGAGGACCTTGACTCCTGCGGGCGGGTAAGGCTGGCCGCCGCCGCCGACGCAGCCGCCGGGGCAGGCCATGATCTCGATCACGTGGAACTGCTCCTTGCCTTCCTTGATCTTGTCCAGCAGAATCTTGCCGTTCACCAGGCCGTTGGCCACGCCCACGTGGACCGCCCGGTCGCCGATCGCCACGTAGGTTTCCCGCAAGCCTTCCACGGCGCGGACTTCGGTGAAGTCCAAGCGGTCGGCCGGCTTGCCGGTGACCAGTTCGGCCGCGGCGCGGAGCGTGGCTTCGAGCACTCCGCCGGTGGTGCCGAAGATGTCGGCCGCGCCGCTGGAGAGGCCCAGCGGCGAGTCGAATTCGCCGTCGGGGAGCTGCGCGAAACTGATCCCGTAGCACTTGATCATCCAGATCAACTCGCGGGTCGTGAGCACCGCGTCGGTGTAGGGAATCTCCGGCGTCATGTAGTGCTCGGGGCGGCGGGCCTCGAACTTCTTCGCCACGCAGGGCATCACCGCCACGACGAAAATCTTCTGCGGGTCCAGCCCCGTCTTCTGCGCGTAGTAGGTCTTCGCCAGCGTCGAGAGCATGCTCATCGGCGACTTGCAAGTCGAGGCGTGGGGGATCAGCTCCGGATAGAACTTCTCCAGAAAGTTGATCCAGCCCGGCGAGCAGGAAGTGATCATCGGCAGCGGACCGCCGCCCTCGAGCCGGGTGAGGAACTCGTGGGCCTCCTCGACGATCGTCAGGTCGGCGCCGAAGTTGGTGTCGAACACGGCGTCGAACCCCAGCCGCCGCAAGGCGGTGATCATCCGCCCGGTGGCGGGCGTGCCCGGCTCCAGGCCGAATCCTTCGCCGATGGCGGCGCGGATCGAGGGCGCGGTCTGGATGACCACGTGGACCTGGGGATCCGACAGGGCCCGCCACACGTCGCCCGTGCTGCGCTTTTCCAGGAACGCGGCCGTGGGACAGACGTTGATGCACTGGCCGCATTGGATGCAGACCGAATCATCCATATTCGCGCCGTGGGCCGGCGCGACGTAGGTGCGGAAACCGCGGCCGTGTTGGCTGAGGTTGTTGACCCCTTGAATCTCGGCGCAGACCCGCACACAACGGCCGCAGAGGATGCACCGTTCGGGGTCGCGGACCACGCTGTGGCTGGAGGTCTCGATGGGGAACTGTTTCCGCTCGCCCTCGAAGTGCCGCCGCCGCACGCCCATGGTGTAGGCCAGATTCTGCAATTCGCAACTCCCGTCGCGCTCGCAGGTCTGGCAGTCCCAGTTGTGGTTGTCCAGCAGCAATTCCACGATGTCGCGGCGGGCCTGGCGAATCTCCGGCGAGTTGGTCTGGATCTCCATGCCTTCCCAGACCTTCACGCTGCACGAGGGCATGTAGTAGCCCATCCCCTTGACGTCCACCACACACACCCGGCAGGAGCCGGCCAGGCTCAGGTCGGGGTGGTAGCACAACCGCGGGATATGGATGCCCAGCCCCTCGGCGGCGTCCATGATGGTCGTTCCTTCCGGAACCGACATCGCGGTGCCGTCGATCAACACGTTGATAAGTTTCTTATTCATGTGATTCTTTCGGCGCTCAGCAGTCAGTTTTCAGCGGTCAGCGAATAACCCTCTGCATTGGTTCTTTCAGCGTCTCCCTTACTGCCGATCGACCGCGTTGAAACGGCAAACTTCGAAGCAGCGGCCGCACTTGATGCAACGCAATTGGTCGATGAGGTGCGGCTCGCGGCGCGTGCCGCTGATGCACTCCACCGGGCAGTTGCGGGCGCAGACCGTGCAGCCGACGCACTTCTGCTCGTTGATCTCGTAATGCACCAGCGCCACGCAGCGTTTGGCCGGGCAACGGTGCTCGGTGACGTGGGCCAGGTATTCCTCGCGGAAATGCTGCAAGGTGCTGAGAACCGGGTTGGGGGCCGCCCGGCCCAGCCCGCATAGCGAAGTCTTCTTGATCAGCCGCGCCAGCCGCTCGAGCTTGTCGAGATCCTCCATCTTCCCTTTGCCGGTGGTGATGCGATCGAGGATCTCGGCCATCCGCTTGGTCCCTTCGCGGCACGGCGTGCACTTGCCGCACGATTCGTCCTCGGAGAACTTAATGAAGAACTTGGCGATGTCGACCATGCAATCGTCCTCGTCCAGGACGATCATGCCGCCGCTGCCCATGATCGAGCCGGCCTGAGCGAGCGTATCGTAGTCGATCCGCAAGTCCAACGCCGAACTGGGGAGGCAGCCGCCGGCCGGCCCGCCGGTCTGAATGGCCTTGAGCTGCTTGCCGTCGCGGCAGCCGCCGCCGATCTCCTGCACCACTTCGCGGAGCGAAGTGCCCATGGGCACTTCCACCAGCCCGGTGTGGCTGATCTTGCCGGCCAAGGCGAAGACCTTGGTGCCGCCGCTATGGACCGTGCCGATCCGCTTGAACCAATCGGCGCCGAACTGGATCACCACCGGCACGTTGGCGAAGGTCTCCACGTTGTTGATCACGGTGGGCTTGCCCCACAGTCCGCTCTCGGTGGGGAACGGCGGGCGGATCCGCGGTTGGCCGCGCTCGCCTTCGATGGAGTGGATCAGCGCCGTTTCTTCGCCGCACACGAAGGCCCCCGCGCCGAGCCGGATCTCCAGGTCGAAATCGAAGCCCGAGCCGAGGATATTCTTGCCCAACAGCCCATACTCCCGGCATTGCCGGATCGCGGTCTCGATCCGCTGGATCGCCAGGGGGTATTCGGCGCGGACGTAGAAGAATCCGCGCTGGGCGCCGATGGCGAAGCCGCCGATGAGCATCCCTTCCACGACGTTCAGCGGATCCGACTCCAACATGCTGCGGTCCATGAAGGCCCCGGGGTCGCCTTCATCCGCATTGCAGATCAGGTAGCGGGTTTTTTCCTTGGCGTGGGCCCCCATGGCCCATTTCTGACCGGTGGGAAAGCCGCCCCCGCCGCGGCCGCGGAGGTTCGAGCGGGTGATCTCCTCGACCACCCATTGCGGATCGCCCTTGTCCAACGCCTTGGCCAGCGCTTGGAATCCTTCGTAGTGGAAATACTCTTCGATGCTGCTCGGATCGATCACGCCGTTGTGGCGCAGCGCGATGCGGTTCTGCCGGTTGAAGAACGCCACATCGCCGTAGAGCTCGAAAAACTGCTGGCTGACCGGCTCCTCCTGCACCCGCAGATGTTCGACCGGCTGGCCCTTGAGCACGTGCTGCTGGACGATCTCGTCCAGCTCTTCCTCGTTGTGTACGCGGTACAGCACCTTGTCCGGCCGCACCAGCACGTGCGTGCACTTGCCGGCCATTTCGGCGCTGCAGGCGCCGAAGCAACTGGCCGCCGTCAACCGCAACTGGTCCGGGCCGATGCCGGCCGCGCGGAGCTTTTCCAAATACGGTCCGCGGGCCAGCTTCTGCCCCCTCCAGCCGCAACGGACGCTGCCGCACAACAGCAACTCGCAGCGGGCGATCTTCTCCACCGGGCCGTCCAGCACGTGACTCAACAGCGGTGCGCCGTGCAAGATGTGCGAGGTGAAGATCTCGTGGACCATTTGCCGATCGACGCGCTCGTATTTCACCGGCATCTGCCCGGGAATGAACACGCCCACGATCGGCTCCCGGCTGCAACGGCCGGTACAGCCGGTGTGGCGCAGGCCGATGTCGCTGCGCTCCGACGCCGCAACGTGCTTGCGAAACTCCTCGAACACTTCGTTGGAACCAGCCGCATGCTCGCAGGTGGCCGATCCCACCTGAATCAGAATGCGGTGGTTGTTCGTATTCTTCGCGAGCGTTTCCGCGGCCCGGGCGGCCAGGGTTTGAAACTGCTCCATCACATTGCTAGGCACCATTTCCTCCGTAGCTCAGACGAAGCGTGTCGCGGGAGACCGACGATTGCCGTCGGCAAGGAAACCGCAAAGCCGAATCTTACGCTATTTGATCGAAAACGGCCACCCGCGCGAAGTACAATCGAAGCGGCTTGCGGCGCCGATAAAGCAAGCGAATGCTGTCACAAATGCGGCCGAGAGTTAGACGCGGATGAGCCCACGGCACAGAGACGCCAAGTGGCGTGCCACGCCTTCCGGACTTGTGGTCGTCACGTTTCCTCGACGAGCGAAGCTGCGACTGCCGCAAGCGGCTGGCTCCGCCGTGGCGGACCGCCGGGCGGTAATTCGGTGTGCCTGGCGCTACTGGGACACTCGATGAGCACCACCCCGAAAATGGTGAGCGCCACGCCCGCGATCAACATGCCGCCCAGCGGTTCCGCGAACAACAGCAGGCCGGCCACCGTCGCCATGGCGATCTGCGAAGCGTTCACCACGTTGGCGTGGACGATGGTCGTCCTTTGCAACCCTTTGCTCAAACAGAGGAACGCCGCCGTGTTCAACAGCCCGTTCAACAGGGTCAGGCCGAAGCCGTAGCCCGACATTGTCAGGCACTGCTGGAACCCCGATCGGCAGAAGGCGATGGGCGCGAGGCACAAGGGGCCGAAAATCGCGATCGTCACCACCGCCGCCTCGGGCGTGACGCGGTTGGTGACCGCCACGCGAATCGACAGACTGAGCAGCCCGAAGGCGACCCCCGCTGCGCAGGTTACCAGGATTGCCGATGCAACCCAGAATGACCCAGCCAAGATCGGTGCGTGTGCGGCCATCGCGTGATTGGCGTCGCCGGCCCTCAGGTTAAGCAAAACGATCGAGACCACCAGGATGGCCAAGGCCAATACGGATCGTGGCGGCACGCGCTCGCCGAGGAAGATTCGCCCCAGGATGGTTGCCGAGGTGATTGTGACCCCCACGACGACCGGGATTTCAATCGCCAGGCCGATGATTCCCAGAGCCCAGAACGAGCCGATGTTTCCGATCAGTTCGGTTGCCAGGCCGGTCAAAACCAATAGCAGCAAAACCCGTCCCCGCGGCAGGATCCGTTGGCCGCGCCAGGCACACAGCGCCAACCATGGCCCGATCAACAGCGGCGTTATCGATTCCCGGATGGCAATCACCCGCAGACCGTCGCCGCCGACGGCCAGCTTGCGCAGGCAGATGTTGGACATCGTGTAGAGCAGCGCGGCGGCGATACAGTAGAGGGCGCCGGCAGCGGCCGGAGCGAACGTAGCAGAAGTGGGGAGCGGATTGGATTTCACGTGGAAATTGTAAACCAGCGACGGGAAAGTGAGGAGGGGCAATCAGATCGCGGGGGGTGGTCTCCCCACGCGGGCGAACAGGTTGCTCCGCGGCGGCACTGCCCCCAGCCGCTGCCGACTATTTCCCTTTCCCCGCGATGGCGAACAGATTGGTCCGCGTGGCGATGTACAGCACGCCCGCCGCCACGGCCGGCGTGCCGTAGACCGCGCCGGCCATGTTGTTCTTGGCCAGCAGCTTGCACTTCGGGCCCAGTTCGAACACCAACACGTCGCCGTCTTCGTCGCCGAGGTAGATTTTGCCGTCGACGATCAAAGGGCTGCCCCAGATCGCGGCCATGGCGTCGTACGTCCAATAGACGCGGCCGGTTTTCGCGTCGAGGCAGTGTATCAGCCCGGCAAAATCTCCGTTTACCAGCAGGCCGTCTTGAATGGCGACCATGCCCAATGTGCGGTGCATGGTTTTCTTGAAATCGGCCTGACCGCCCGGCTCGCCCTGCGGGCCTTGATAGTGCCACACCGCCGCCGAATGGGGATTGGGACGGATTTGCTCGCCGGCAGCCGGGTCGACGGCGCGGCGCCGCCGCGGCGGCACCGGCTTTCCGTCGCGGTCGACGACCAACTCGGCGCTTACGTCGCCACGACCCCTGGGATCGATGCACCATAGATCGCCGGGCCCCTCGCCGTACTCGGGGTCCTGGCCGGTGCCGATATAGACTCGTCCGTCGTAAATCACCGGCGTGGCAATGATATAATTGCGCCGCCCGTTGCCGCCCCCTTCCCAGGATGCGTCCTTGGGATTGCAGTCGAACTTCCAGAGCAGCCGGGCCTTGCCGTCGGACGTCTTCTCGGCGAGAAAACTGTAGATCCAGCCGTCGCCGCCGGCGAAGATCGCCTGGCCGACCCCGCCGAGCACCGCGAAGGCCGGCGACGACCATTGCCCTTCCAGAATGTTCCGCCCCGGCGAATGATCGGCCCACAGCAACGCGCCGCTGTGCTTGTCTAAAGCAATGAAGCTGGGGGCCTCGGCCGCGGGCAGCTTGTCGTCGAGGTCAACCCCGTTCGAGGTGTCGACCAGCAGCAGATCGCCGGCCGCGGTGACCGAGCAACTGCACATGTAGCGCTGCACGACACCCAGCCGGCGCATCATGTCGAACGACCATACCACGCGGGAATCAGCCGGCGCGGTCGAGGGCTTGCCAGTCAGCGGACCGCGGCCGCCGCCGGCCCCCTCCGTGTCCAAGCACACCACCTCGCCACGACTGGTGACCGTCCAGAGCCGCTTGCCTTCCACCAAGGGCGCACAACACAACCCCTGCTTCGGCCAATCCACGGCCCGGCCGGCCGTAAGCTTTTCACACGAATGTTGCCAGAGGAACCGGCCGTCGGCCGCGTCGAAGCACAACAGGCACCCGAGATCCACGTTGGCCGGATATCGCGGCCGATAGCCGGCCCCATTGTTCGTGCCGCAAAACACCTTGCCATCGGCGACCACCGGGCTGCCATAGGTTTCGCTGCCCAGCCGGGCGACCCAGCGGACCTGGCGGTCGGGACTTCCCAGCCACCGATTGGTCTTCTGGTCGAACTTCCCTATCTCCCACGTAACCGGAAAACCTTTCCCAAAGGGCGCATTATTTCGGGCAGGGCTACCGCCCCATTGCGCGCCGTTCGTGGCATCGGGAGCCGGGGATCCCGCCCGGCCGGACACGGCCGACCAGCACAGTGCCATGCACGCAAGGGCGTTGACGCAGGTGATTCTTCGCATGAGGGAATAGAAGTCAGGAGAATATGGAGTTAGGAGCTAGAAGTTAGGAGTTCGGAGTTAGGAGTCGGCAGTAAACGCCGCGCGCAAGCTACTGACTCCTAACTCCTAACTTCTACCTCCTTCTTTATACTGCATCGTCTTACGGTGGACCACAACGGCAAGAAAGGGGGTGCTCGTCGGAGTTGCCCGTACAGAAAGATCATGGCGAGGGTTGGCGTCTGGGAAAAGTTTGCCGGTTAGTCAATCAGTTGGGAGCATCGCCTGACTCGCTGGCCGCTATAACCGTTAGATTTTGACTGTGTTACGTATGTGGAATTGTTTGCGCAGGAAGAGCAGTAAACCTTTTGCTGAAAATTACTTCCGTGAATTCAAGGGTGCTTTGCGAGGGAGCCGATACGGTAGGTGACCCTTAACGCGACTCGCGTGCCGACGTTGGCATGCTCAAGGGCGCGTCAGGCAACCGGATCGGGATAAATCGAGTCAAGGAGTGACTCGACGGCCCTGGCGCAATACACCGTGAGAACTGGGACTGGACCCACCTTCCCGGAAGCTGTACTCGCACCACGTCGGTGTCGGTTCTCGCCCATGGGAGAACCCGCGCTGGCTGGCGGAGCTGCATCTTCGCGTTACGTCCGCGCCGGCGAGCTCCGCGATTGCGGCCGCCGGGAAGGAATACGAACGGTCCTCGTTCATTGTAAAGGAGTGGTTGCTCGATGAAAGGCAAGATCTTTTTTGGTGCGCTCCTGGTGAGTGCGGCCCTGGTAAGCCAAGGGCTTGCAGGCGACCTGATGGATCGCCTATTGGGCCTGAACAACGGTGATTGCAGCACTTGTGGTCCCGCCGCCTGTGCGTCTGCGAAGTGCTGTTCACCGGAACCGGCCTGCTGTGCGAAACCGGCCTGCTGTGAGAAGGCTTGTGCTTGCTGTGCCAAGCCGACCTGCTGTGCGAAGGCCTGTGCGGCGCCCGCTTGCTGTGCCAAGCCGGCCTGCTGCGAGAAGACTTGTGGTTGCTGTGCGAAGCCGACTTGCTGTGCGAAGACCTGTGCAGCTCCCACTTGCTGCGCCAAGCCGGCCTGCTGCGAGAAGCCTTGCTGCGAGACCTGCTGCAAGCGGTGCGATCTGTTCAGCGGCCTGAAGGGCCTGTTCGTTTGCCATCGCTGCGAGAGCTGCGGTTGCGGCGAAGTGAAGGCCTGTGCTCCTGAGCCGACATGCTGTGCGAAGCCGGCCTGCTGTGCGAAGGCTTGTGCGGCTCCCGCTTGCTGTGCCAAGCCGGCCTGCTGCGAGAAGGCTTGCGGCTGCTGTGCGAAGCCGGTCTGCTGTGCGAAGGCCTGTGCGGCTCCCGCTTGTTGTGCGAAGCCGGCCTGCTGCGAGAAGGCTTGCGGCTGCTGTGCCAAGCCGACCTGCTGCGAGACCTGCGAGAAGCCTTGCTGCTGCCACCACATTCATCCGATTCGTAGTGTGTTGAATGTGATCAACGGCTTGTTCGTCTGCAAGAAGTGCTGCTGCACGTCCTGCGCCTCGCCGGCCCCCGCGGTCTGCGAAGCGTGCGGCGCTTGCGGTGGTAGCGCCCCGGTTGCGGCTCCGGCCCCGGCCCCGGCCGCTGCTCCGAAAATGGCTCCGCCGGCTCCGAAGGCGGCTCCGTTGCCCGCGGCCCCCAAGGCCGATCCGTCCGCCTCGCTGTATCCCAGCCGTAGCATCTACACGACTGTGGTTAGCGAATAACCTTCCGATCTGACGAAACCTCCATTAAGGGTCTGCCCGGGCCGAAAGGTCCGGGCAGACCTGTTTTCTTGGTCTGCTTTCGATCAGAATAGTGAGCAGAAATGCCAAGGACGAATTCCCCATGACGTCAGAAGCCCGTGTCAAGTCGCCCGCATGACGAAAGAAATCCACAGCACGAATTCCCCGTCGCAGCGCCCTGGGGATGGAAGCCTCTTCATGCGGGCTGCTCGTCGTGAGCCGGTCTCCCCGGTCCCCGTCTGGCTGATGCGGCAGGCCGGCCGCTACATGCCCGAATACCGCGCCGTCCGCCAGCACGTCAGCTTCCTCGAACTTTGCCACCGTCCCGACCTGTGCGCCGAGGTGATGCTGGTGGCGGTGGAGCGGCTGGGGGTCGACGCGGCAATCCTGTTCTCCGATCTGCTGGTGCTACTGGAGCCGATGGGAATCCTGGTGGAATTTACCGCCAACGACGGGCCGCGAATCCTCAACCCGGTCCGGGAAGCGGCAGACGTTGACCGGGTGGTCGAACTCCAGAGCGCTGAGCCGCTGGAGTACGTGATGGAAGCGGTCCGCCAGACCCGCGCCGGCTTGCGGCAGGACATCCCGCTCATTGGCTTTGCGGGGGCGCCGTTTACGCTGGCCAGTTATCTGATCGAGGGGGGCAGCAGCCGCAATTATCGGCGCACCAAAACCTTCATGTACCGCGATCCCGGCGCGTGGCATGCGCTGGCCGGGTGTCTGGCCCGCAGCATCACCCGCTATCTCAATGCCCAGGTGCTCGCCGGCGCGTCGGCCCTGCAACTCTTCGACAGTTGGGTGGGCTGCCTCGGTCCCGACGATTATCGCCGTTACGTGCTGCCGCACACCCGCACCATCTTGGCGGGCATCGCCGCCGATGTGCCGGTGATCCATTTCGCCAGCGGCAATCCGGCGCTACTGCCCGCATTGGCCGAAGCGGGCGGATCCATCGTCGGTCTGGACTGGCGGGTGCGTCTGGACGACGCCTGGCGGACGGTCGGTTACGACCGGGCCGTGCAGGGGAATCTCGATCCGATGGTGCTGCTATCCGACCGCGGCGAAATCCGCCGCCGCGTGAAAGAGATTCTCGATCAGGCCGGGCGGCGGCCGGGACATATCTTCAATCTCGGCCACGGCGTGCTCCCGGAAACGCCCGTGGAAAACGTGATCGCGCTGGTCGAGGCGGTGCATGAACTGAGTGCGCAGTAGCCAGTACGCAGTGAGGCGAGGACGTTGGAAAGGGGTTATCCTGGTTTTTTTGATTCGAGCTTTTGGATTCCTGCCCCGCGCCTCTCACCCCCTGTCCCCTGCCTATTGCCCACTCTTCCCGTTGAGACAATCGATCAGTTGCCGCAGGCGACCGTAGTTGCGGCGATTGAAAGGGAAGATCAATCGCGGCAAATCCGCCAGGGCCGGCTCGTCGCGTTCCTCCGGCAGCGGACCGCCCACCACGAACGGGCCGCCCACCAGAATGTCGCGGAAGTCTTGCTGAATGCGCTCCAGCCGTTCCGCGTCGGGCGGTTCGTGCAACCGCAGCACCAGCCGGTCGTGTACCCACCGCATGCTGTGATAAACGCGAAAGAAATCCAGGATCTCCCGCACCGCTTCTTCCGCGCTGTCGGTCATCTTGTAGAGCGAAAGATCCTCCTCGCTGATCAGCGCCCGCGCCAGCAGTTGCTCGTCGACGAACTTCTGGAAGCTCTGCCAGTAATCGCCGCCCGGCTCGTCGAGAAACACCACCGGCACCATGTCGCGTTTGCCGGTTTGCAAGAGCGTGAGCACTTCCAGGCCTTCGTCGAGCGTGCCGAATCCGCCGGGGAGCATGCACATCGCGTCGCTCTCCTTGACGAACATCAACTTCCGCGTGAAGAAGTATTTCATGTGCACCAGCTTGGGGTCGCCGGTGATGATCGGGTTGGCCGCTTGCTCGAAGGGAAGCAGGATGTTCAACCCCATCGAGTTTGCGCGGCCGGCGCCGACGTGGCCGGCCTCCATGATCCCGCCGCCGCCGCCGGTGACCACCAGCCAACCGTGCGCGACGATCGCCCGCGAAAAATCCACCGCTTGCTGGTAACTGGGGGCCTCGGGCAGGGTCCGCGCCGAGCCGAAGATCGTCACCTTCCGACAGGTGCGGAAGGGGGCAAAAACCTTGAAAGCGTAGCGAAGTTCCCGCAGCGTGCGGCTGAGAATCTTGAGGTCGCCGCGGCTGGTCTGATCGTGGGCCAGCTTGTCGGCCGACTCCTTGATCTGTGCGATCAGATCGCCGATCCGGCGCGGGGTTATCTCCGGATCGATGCGATGCGATGAATCGATGCCGTTGGCCTCCACGGGGTCGCCGATCGGCGGGCTCGCCTCGGGAGGGCCTTCGGTTAATTCAGTGGGGGGGGCGTCGGGGTGGTGTTGATGGGGGGAACCGCCGGACTGTGCATCACTCACGGGATACCTCGTCGAAGAGTTCGCGCCTCGAATCGGCCCATTATACGTGAGCCTGGCGAGAAAGTAGTGAGCGGCGGACGGAATGGGGGGTAAGAAGGGGAGATCCGCCCGGTACGACTGCCGGCACCCCTCCCCTCCGCCTTTCTCCCTTTCTGCCGGCTTGCAGTCACTCGGCAAAGGGCTTACATTCATTTATACTGCGAGCGGTTAGCAACATGACGCGAACCGCTCCTGCTGCTGCGGTTTGAGCCATTTCAAACTGCGAAGAGTGATAGAATGCGCGGCCGGGGTATCGGCCCGCCGCTGGACGTGTGATTTGCGGCCGCGGACACAAGAAATAAAAACGGCCCGGCCAAAATGAGCTCGGGCCGATCAGCGAACCGTGAGTTGGCCGCCGACCATGCTTCGTATCGTGGCGCGCACCGCAATCAGGCCGAGGGACGCCGGTAATGTTGGTAAGCCAAAAGGACTTCGTACAAGTCCATGGAAATCGAGACTTCTTCGTCGGCAAAGTCGCGGAGCCAAGTCCGTCGCGATCCCACCGCGTCGACCAGCAGCGGCAGAATCTCGCCCAACGAAACGCTCACCTGGTTGGCTTGAGTTGGATCGGCCGTGGCGCCGGCGCTGGTCTCGTCCTGAGGGCCATAATACACGCGAAGATGGGGAGAGTTCATGTGTCAGATCCTTCTGATGAAACACTTCGCTCGGCCGGCGGCCTGCGGTTTCGGGTAACCGATCGCGGCGCACGCGCGGCGCAATCGTTAAATTCGAGCGTTACGCCCCCCCATGACTGAGCTTTGTATCGGCGGTTCGTGTCTTGTGGGTTTGATCTTTTTGTCGGAAAATACGGTTTTTGAGTAACAGGCATGTTTTTCGGGGCTACGCCCGGCGAAAACCGGCTAGCTGCATAGAGCACGCATGTTGCGTAGCCTGGATAATCCTGCGCCCCCAGAAAGTTTATGGCCAGCACGGTAAGTATCGATCTTCGTCACGTGGTGCGTGGACTGGGGATTCCTCTCCCGCAGGTCCAGGCCGTCGTGGAACTCTTGGACGACGGGAATACGGTTCCTTTCATCGCTCGTTACCGTAAGGACCGAACGGGGGGCCTGGATGAAGAGCAGATCCGGGATATCCAGTCGCGGCTGGTAAAAACCCGTTTTCTGGCCGAGCGCAAGCAGACCATCCTCCGCTCGATCGAGGCCCAAGGGAAGCTGACGGAGAAACTCGCCAAGCAGATCGAGTCGGCAAGCACGACCAAGCGGTTGGAGGACTTATACCTCCCCTATAAGCCCAAGAAGCAGACCCTCGCGACCCTGGCCCGCGTCCGTGGACTGGAGCCGCTGGCCATGGAGATCCTCGATGCCGACCCGGCCGCGGTGGATCTGGATGCCCGCGCTGCCGATTTCGTCAACTCCGACAAGAAAGTGGCCAATCTGGCCGATGCCCTGCTGGGCGCGGGCCACATCTTGGCCGAGCAAATCAGCGAGCGGGCCGAGCTGCGTCAGCGGCTGCGGGAAATCCTGCAGCGGAGCGGCAAGCTTGTCAGCGTTCACATCGAGCAAGAAACCGCGGGCGGGCCGTCCGATTCGTCCGCGGAAGACGCGGCGTCCGAGCCGCCGGAGCCCGTCGCGATTTGCCAACCCATCGAGCAAGTTGTGGCCTGCCCCGAGCCGTTGGCGGCCGAGGCGGCGGTCGAGCAAGGGCTAGCCACCGACGCGCAACTGGCCGTGGCGGAACCCATCGCGGAAGCGCCGGCGACTGAAAGCGAATTGGCCGGAGCGCCGGCGGCGGAACCCGTCAGCGCCGTCGAGTGTGGAGCGGTGGCATGCGAGTCGGCCGCGGGAATGGGGCAATCGGCAACCGAGGACGAGGCGGTGACGCGGGATTTCGCGCCGGATGCCGCGACCGAGCTTCCGGGCCATGTTGCGGATGACGCCCTGTCCGCCGCGGCGGAGATCGAAACCGCGGGTTCGCCTGAATGTGTTTTGCCGGCGGCGCCCGCGGAGCCTGCCGCCGAGGCGTCCGGCAATGGAGTCGTGGCCATGCACCTCGAGCCGCAAGTGATCCTCGCGGCCGCCGCAGGGTTGCCGGCCCCGCCAGTGGCTGCGACCGGCGGCAAATCTTCGGGCCGGGCCCCGAAATCGGCGAAGGCCGAGCGTAAAAACAGCAAGGCCGAGCAGAAAAAGAAGAAGGAAGAACAGAAGCGGAGGGCCTTTGCCGACTACTTCGACTACCAAGAGGAAATCAAGAAGATCCCGCCGCACCGCATCCTCGCCCTCAATCGCGGCGAGCGGGCCCGGGTGTTGCGGGTGCGGCTGGAGAGCGACATCGAGGCGATGCACCAGGCGATCGACGAGTTGGTCGTGCCCGAAGGGCACCCGCATGCCGATTTCCTCCGCGGTTGCGCCCGCGATTCGCTGCTGCGGTTGATCCTTCCCAGTCTGGAGCGCGACGTCCGCCGCGAGTTGACCGAGAGGTCGGAAACGCATGCGGTGGGCGTGTTCGCCCGCAATCTCCGCAATCTGTTGTTGCAGCCGCCGATCCACGACCGCCGCGTGCTGGCGTTGGATCCGGGCTTCAAGAGCGGCTGCAAGCTGGCCGCGCTCGATCAGTTCGGCAACATGCTGGAACACGGCTTGATCTACCTGGTCGGCAAGGACGCGCGCCGCCAGGAGGCCGCGCAGAAGGTGATCGACATGATCGCCCGCCACCAGTTGCAAGTGGTGGTCATCGGCAATGGCACCGCCTGCCGCGAGGCCGAAGATTTTATTGCCGGCCTGATCGGCAACCAGTTGGCCGGCCAGGGCCTGGCCTACGTGATCGTCAACGAGGCGGGGGCCAGCGTGTATTCGGCCAGCCGCATCGGCCGGGAAGAGTTTCCCCACTACGATGCCAGCCTCCGCGGCGCGATCTCGATCGGCCGCCGCCTGTTGGATCCGCTTTCCGAGTTGGTGAAGATCGACCCGGCCAATATCGGCGTGGGGCTCTATCAGCACGACGTGAAGGCCAAGCACCTCAGCGCTTCGCTGGACGAGGTCGTCGAGTCGTGCGTGAACTTCGTGGGCGTGGACGCCAATACCGCCAGCCCCGCGCTGTTGCGTTACGTGTCGGGCATGAATCAGCTCACCGCCCGCAAGGTCTTCGAGCATCGGCGGCAGCACGGCCCCTTCAAGACCCGCCAGCAGCTCAAGGAGGTGCCGGGAATCGGCGAGGGAACCTTCGTTCAAGCGACGGGGTTCTTGAAGGTCGCCGGCGGCGACAACCCCTTGGACGCCACTTGGATCCATCCGGAAAGCTACGAGGTCGCCACGCAAATCCTGGCCAAGTTCGGCTATGCGGTGGCCGATCTCTGCGACAAGGAAAAGCTCGCCGCGTTGGCCCAGCGCACGGCCCAGGTCGACCTGGAGCAAATGGCCAAGGAGCTGGAAGTCGGCATCCTTACGCTCAAGGACATTTTGTCGCAATTGGTCCGCCCCGGACGCGACCCGCGCGAAGACCTGCCGGCCCCCCTCTTCAAGCAGGGCGTGCTCAAGTTGGAAGATCTCAACCCGGGCATGGAGTTGACCGGCACGATCCTCAACGTGGTCGATTTTGGGGCCTTCGTCGACATCGGCGTGCACCACAGCGGCCTGATCCACGTGAGCCAACTGGCCGACAAGTACATCCGCGATCCGCACGACATGGTGGCCGTCGGTGACGCGGTGAAGGTCTGGGTCCTGGAAGTCGACAAGGAGCGCCGCCGGGTGTCGTTGACCATGATCCCGCCCGGCACGCCGCGAACGCACGGCCAGCCCGGCCGGTCCGAGGATTCCTCAGGCCAGCGCCCCTCGGACCGGCGCGGCGCGACCGACCAGCGCGGGCCAGCCGACCAGTCTTCGGCCGGTGGCCGCGGGCCGGGCTACAGGCCGCCCCGACGTCCGCAGGCAGCGGGAGAGGGACGCGAACAAGGACAGCGGACGCAAGGACAGGCGCCGCCAAGCGGCGCGGGGCCGGGCCGCGGCGGGCAAGGGCAGCGCCCGCCCCAAGGACGTCGACCGCGGCCGCAAGGCCGCCCGCCGTACCGATCCGAGGGCGGTTCGCCACCCAGGCCCCCTATGGAATCCAAGCCGCGGCCCAAGAAGCCGTTGCCGCCGATCAGCGACGAGATGAAAGCCGGCAAGGCCCCGCTGCGGAGCTTCGGCGACCTGCTGCAATTCTTCGAGTTGAAACACGACGCGCCGGACGGCAGCCCACCGGCCGCGCCGCCCGTGCCGCCCACCGCGGCGGCCGACAGCAAACAGTCGGCCCAGCAGCCCGTTGCGGCGGCGCCGCCTGTTGCCCAAGAAACGCCTGTCGCAATGGAGCCGCCCGCTGCCCAAGAAAAGTCTGCCGCGGTAGAGCCGTCTGGTGCCCAAGAAAAACCCGCTGCGGTGGAAAAAAACGACGAGCCGGCCGTAGGGCCGTCGTAACCATGGAATTCCGTGAACGGCTGGAAAAGGCGATCGAGCGCGGCCAACGCGAGAGCGGGGCCCGAGCGGCGGAAGAGGCCCAACGCGAGATCACCGAGCGGGAGATCCGCCGCCTCTATTCCCAGTACCGCCTGGAGCTTTCCGGGCGGATCGAGGACAGCCTGCGGCTCCTCGCCGACCAACTGCCCGGCTTCCGCTTCGAGACCGTGGTCAACGATCGCGGCTGGGGCGCGGCCGTCAGCCGCGACGACATCGATATCGAGCCCGGCCGCGGGCGGCGCAACTATTTCAGCCGGCTGGAGATTGTGATCCGTCCGCTCACTGCGTCCAACGTCCTGGAGTTGGCCGTCAAGGCCACGGTGCGCAACCGCGAGGTCTTCAACCGTGCCCATTACCAACGGTTGACCAAGGTCGACCAAACTTCGTTCAACGAAGTCATGGATCTCTGGGTCCTGGAGTATGCCGAGCTCTACTCGGCCGGAAGCTAAATAGACTTTCGTGATTCCAGGAAGTCTATTTGGGTGCCATGCCCGTCCGAAGCGCAGCGTAGACCGGGCATGTCCGCGCGAGCGTGGGACGTGGCACCCGATCCGTAAGGAACTACCCCGGGAATCACGAAAGTTTATTTAGGCCGAGCGAACGGCGCACGCACCACGGAGAAACTTTCGAGTACGATCGGGGGCTGACCAGGCCGGACAAGATCCAGGAAGTCGACGATCGCGTGCATTCGCCGCGCTGGGGGTTGGGGTTCCAGAAGATGGCCCAGCAGCGCGGCGCGACGTGCTATCTGCGGTTCCCCGGACATCCGTCGGAGAAATACGCCGACATGTGGGACTTCCTGGTCCGCCAATTGGGAGCGGGTTCCCAGGCGGAAGCAGCGCCCGGCAAGCTCACCAAGTAGACCGCCGCCACGCGTCTCACGGCCGGTAATGGATCGCCAGCCACACCGTCTTTGCGTCCGGATCGGTCCAAACGACCCGATGCCTGGCATGGGCGGGGATGGTCAGGTACGAACCGCGCCGCAACTCCACGGGCTGGGCATCGCCCTCGAATTGCACGGCGGCGCTCCCCTCCAAGACCAGGACCCACTCGTTCTCGTCCTGGTCGTACCAGAAACCGGCTGCCGAAGCATGGCCCTGGGAAACGATCCGCTCGACCCGCAGGCCCGCGGCCTGCAGGATCGTGGTGCATAGTTCTTCGGGGAGATCGGCGGGCAGGTTTTCCAGCAGGCTCTTCGCATTCATCGGCAGCTTCTTGTCATACGTACCGTCTTCGCATGGCTCGATGACCGCCCGAGAAAGCCCCCAGGTCCAATAGAACCCCGAAGATCAGCAGGACCACGTACCCGCCTTGAATTTGGCCTCCCTGGACCCCGTTGTGGAAATAGGTGAACATCCAAGCCATGGAGGTGTATGGCAGGAAAAGCCAGCCCAGGAAAGCGACCAGTCTCGAATCGAAGGCGGCATACCAGTTCGTCAACAGCCATACCAGGGCCAGGAACACGCGTGGGCCGAGCAACATCAGTAGAACCGCCAGACAGCAGCCGCCCATAGAGGATCTCCTTGACGCTCAACTTCGCAAAATGGACCGCCGGTCGCGCCGTCTTCCATTTCCGATCGGGCGCGCATCCGTAGAGTATTGTCGCGGACTCCGGGCATTCCGGCAAGGCGGTACGGTCGCTAGGCAAGCGGCCAAGCCGACTTAAAATCGTATTTCCGCGAGTCCCTTTCCAAACTCACGCCGGCCGACGTGGTCCGCGGTAGGCCGACTGCAACATTCCGTCGCTTTTTCGCGTTTTCGTCTTTTCGTGCTTTCGTGATTCCTGATTTCCTTGCCGGAGAGAGCCCCGCGGCGGACGCCAATCGTCCTGTCCTGGGAAATTCTCTCCGCCCAGGTATAATATGGTGGCAAGGACCCCTCGCTATGAACTTGACTGTCGGACAGTTGCTCGTCTGGTTGGTCGTTGGCGGTTTGGCCGGAACGCTGACCGGCAGGCTGGTGACGTTCAAAAAGGAAGGATTGGGCCGCTGGACCAACCTCGGCGTCGGCATGGTGGGGGCCTTGATCGGCGGCCTGATCTTCCGCATCTTCCACATCAACCTCGGGCTGGGCGACATCAAGATCACTTTTGAGGACGTGATCGCCGCTTTTCTCGGCTCGCTGTTGTTCGTCGTCATCTGGTGGCTGGTCGCCAAATTCAGAGGCAAGAAGAAAACCGACTAAGTCGTTTCCTCCCGATACAACCGCCGTTGGGTGGCATGCCGTCACGACGCGAAGCGTCGGGTCGGCATGTCTGGCGGCTTCAAAACATGCCGACCCTCGGCTGCGCCGAGTGACGGCATGCCACCCATCGCATCTCCCGCCGTTCTCCACGGCATCTACTGCATCCAACGCTGCTCTCTTTCCGCCGGCGATTTTCCGGCGATCCAATTGTCCACCCGGCCCGGGGTGGGCATGTGCATCAGCAGTAGCAACAGAAATGCCGCGGCCAGCGCCAGCGTCCAGCGTGAATGCTCCACCATGTACGCGATCACCAACAAGAAGATGGCCCCCTCCAGGATCGCGGCCTTGAGAATCAAGGTCGCCTGATATACGCCGAACAAGGCCTTCCAGTCCGGCCCTTCCGGCTTTTGCCGGGCAAGCTGCCGCAGCATCTGCGCCGCAACCACGCCGGGCACGATGATCCGCGCCGCCAGGGTGCCCAAGGCCACGGCCAGCGCGATCAAGGTCAGCGGCCGATCCGCTCGCAACTCCCACCCGCCCGGTTTCCCCGGCACAATCAGCAGCACGGTCAACAGGAAGAACAGGCATCCGACGACCAAAGCCGCCACGATGATCTGCGCGCCCAAAATCATTTTACTCCGCTCGGGGTCCGCTTGAGGGTCGAACATGGCATCCGGCTCCAGAAGAAGGCATGGCGAGTAAAGGTCCACAGGCCCCATTATCCTCCAACTGCGGCGGCAGTCCAGCCGTCGTCAAGGTCGCGGCGCAATCCGCAGCAGGTAGGCCGCGTCGCATCGCGGCAACAGACCGTCCGATTCCACGGGCTCGAACCCGTAGTGTCGGTACAGCGCGATTGCCGCGGTCAACACCGAGTTCGTCTCCAACCACACTTCGCGGAAACCGCCGCGACGGGCCGCTCCCAACAGGTCTTCAAGAAGTCGTTTGCCCAAGCCGCGTCCGCGAGCCGCCTTTTCGATGTACATCTTGCACAATTCGGCCCGGCAGGGGTTCAACGGATACAATCCCGCGCAGCCGACGACGCGCTTCGCGGCATCCTCCACGACCTCGAAGCACCCGCCGCGCCCGAAGTAGTGGAGTTCGATATCGTCAAGGTCGGCATCGTTCGCGCCGTTCTCTCCAAGAACGCCATACTCCGAGCGCACCGAGAACAGGACCGCGCGGATCGCGGCGATGTCGGCGTTGCCGGCCGGTCGGATCGCGAAACCGTGAGCCATCCCGGCTTCGGCACGGGGCCGCATGGTGATTGCCTCGTTTGGCGATGATGCTCCGTTGCGAGCGGTCTCGCGGATTTCCACGGCGCACTCAACGATTATGATATCGCCCGGCTGACGATAACTCAATCGCCGGCCGCGTACGGGTGCGGCAAGACTTCTTGGCAAGCCCGCCCCCTGTCATTCTGAGCGCAGCGAAGAATCTACGCGGATTCGCCGTGCGACGTAGATCCTTCGCTACGCTCAGCCGTGACAGCCTTAGGTCCCGCCGAAGAATAACTTCCCGATTTCCGTAGCCCAGGCATTTATGCCCGGGATTACGGCGGCGTCGCAACACAAAGCCCGCTTTCCCCGATCCGCCGCCGTAGGCGGCGGATCGGGGAAAGCGGGCGGTCCGCGAACGTGCGATTTGCGTCCCAGGCATAAATGCCTGGGCTACGGAAAAGGAAACAAAACCGGGAAGTTATTCTTCGACCAATCCTCAGCCGCCCAGCCTCGCCAAAAAAATTGCTACACCCCCGCGTACTCCTCGCGCAACTCGGCCACCGCTTCGAATATCGCCGTCACTTGCGCGTCGCTTACGCGCTGGTCCATGTTGATGCAACATACGCCCGTCAGCCACGGGTTGCCCGACTGCCGCACCAGCTCGCGGACCGTTTGGCGGATCTGCTCGGGCGTGTGTTGCACGATCTCCACCGGGCTCAACCGCACGTTGAGAAACGTGCCCGGAAGATGCTGCCGCAGTTGCGCCACGTCGCCGCCCCAGCCCACGTCGAGGAAGTCCAGGTGGGGAATCTTCGCAAACGCCGCCCCATAGCGGTGCGGATCGGCGCCGCAGTAATGGATCCCGTACGGCCGATGGGTGCGGCTCCAGGCCACGTCGAACCCCAACAGAAACCGCTCGTAGAGCCCCACCGAAATCATCACGTGCGAGCATTCGCTGTGCAGGTAGACCGGCTCGCGGATGTGCCGCACGTTGCGGTTCACGCTGATCGAAGTCGAGCCCGCGGCCGCCGCCATGCGATCGGTGAACCGCTCCACCACGGCCGCAATGCCGCCGAGGAACCCCGATGCCTGCTCGGGCTGGTCCAGCAGGTCCATTAGAAACGCCTGCCCGCGCAGGTCCAACGCGGTGTTCAGCAGCCCGCCCCAGCCCACGTCGCCTTGCAGGTAGCCGAAACGCGTCTTGAGCGCGTCCAACAGCTTCTCGAACCGCCGGTACGCCGGACTGGCAAAGGCCGCCTCGGGCGAAATGCTCAGCTCGTCGAGATGGGCGGGGACCACTTGCGGCGCGGCATCCTGGCAGTATTGGATGGGGCAGCCCAGCATCGCGGGCGTCAAGTAGCCGGCCGCGAGGTGCATCGGCCCGACCACCGGCCGGTCGGCGTCGTGCTCCGCGCCGAGTCCGAATCGGCCCCACCGCTCGTACAGCGCCCGCTCCATCTTGCGCTCGGCCTCGACCCGCCGCGCCGGATGGAAGAAGAAGTCCTCGTCGAAGGTGATCCCTTCGTAGTGATACCACCAGGCCGGCCCCAGCACGACGTCGACCGGGAGCATGGCGCTGGTCAAGCGGTCGTTTCGAGCATACGTCATGGCGTTTTCACCTTGCCGGCTGTCATGGCTTGCCGCCGCCCGGCTGCCAATAATGCATCAGCCGCGCGAATTCGTCGAACATCACGCGGGGGATCTCCGGCCGCACTCCAGCCGCTTCCCACGCGCCGTAGTCGAACGCGATCAGGCCCCCGGCCGGCGTGCCCCAATGGCGGACCAGCAAACCGGCCTCCTCGCGCACTTCGGCCTCGACGCCCCGCGGCAGGGTCGACTGGATGTCGACCGTGGCCAGGAAACACACCTTGCCCCGATACTGCTCGCCGAATTCCACCAGAGAGTAGTTCCGCGATTGCTGCATGTTCAGCACGTCGGCGCCCGCTTCCAGAAACAAGGGCACAAAGTCGTTTACCCGGCCGCAACTGTGCAGGATCACGTGCCAGCCGCAGGCGTGGATGGCATCGAAGATTCGCCGGTAGCGGGGGGCGAAGAATTCCCGAAAAATCTTGCGGCTGACGAAGGTGCCCTCCTGGGTGCCCCAATCGTCGGCCACGAACAGCGCGTGGATCCGCCGGCCGAACCGCCGCCGCAGCTCCTCGCACTGCCGCACCTTGAAGTCCACGATCATCTCCAACACGCGATGCACCCGCTCCGGCTCCAGGTAGAAATCCTCCATCGTGGCGGCAAAACCCCGCAACTTGTGCAGCCGGGAAAACAGCAGCGAATGGGCCGTCAGACACACGTAGCGATCTTCCGCCGCGCGCAGCAGCAGCTCCAACCGCTCGTAGTAGAACGGGTTGCCCGGATCCGGCGGGCGGTAGCCGTCCAAGGCCGACCAATCGGCCAGCGGATGCTCGGCCACCTGCCCCATGTTCTTCACCGCCGTGGCGCTCCAACCGCAGCCCCAATCGTCGCGGCCGGGTGTGTCGAAGAACCAGCCCGCCTCGGCCCGGTCCATCTCCCAGATGTTGCACACGTCGTCGGGGAAGCCCGCCATCTTGTGGTTCCAGTGCTGCCAGAACGGCAGCCGCGGCGGGCAGTCGAACTCGATCGCGCGGCGGACGATTTCCTGGGATTCCATGCTCTGCTTCTCCCCGGCAGCCACACTTTACACGGCGCCTTACTCCAGTGGCAGCGTCACCGGCCGGCCCCCTTCCGCGAGCGAACGATCGATCGCCAGGCACAGCTCGTGGGTCCGATAGCCGTCGGCCACGTTGCAATGCGACTCCCGGCCTTCGCGAATGCACTCCACGAAATGCTGGATCTCGCCGTCGAACGGATGGTGGGCGACGTCGCCCGAATCGGGCAGCACCGTGGGGATCGTGGCCCAACCGCTCTGCCCGGGGAACAGCTTCTTCGACCACAGCCGGTTGTCGCGGATCGTGCCTTCGCTGCCGGCCAGGTCGACGTTGAAGGCGTAGGGCATTTCGGCGTCGAACAGGGCCGCCGTCTTGCCGATGGCTCCGCCGCGGAACTTCATCACCGCCACCACGTTGGCGTCGTACTCGAACAAGCCTTTGCGGTTATTGGATATGGCCGTCACCTCGGCCACCTCGTCGCCGCTGAGCCAGCGCAGGGCGTCCACCGCATGGCAGCCGCCCAGCAGCATCGCGCTGCCGCCGGTCTTCTTCCGGCTGTGCAGGTGCCAGGCATGGTGCGCGGGCCCCATGCCGTGCCAGTAATCCACTTCGGCGTAGAACAGGCTGCCGATCGCGCCCGCCGCCAGCAGCGACCGCATGGTTTCGAGGGCCGGGTTCCAGCGGAGCACGAACCCCACCAGGCTGCGCACGCCCGCGCGGGCCGTGGCCTCGCGCACCGCCCGGTTCTCCTGGAGCGTCAGGCCCATGGGCTTTTCCACCAGGAAGTGTTTGCCCGCCTCGGCGGCGGCGATGGCCTGTTCGGCGTGGACGTGGCTGGGGCCGGTGATGTCGACCACGTCCACCCGTTCGTCGCGCAGCACCTCTTCGTAGTTATCGCGAATCGCGCACTCGATGCCATAGCGGGCGGCCAACTGCCGCGCCCGCTCCTTGACCACGTCGCCGATGGAGACGATCTCGACGGCCGTGTTCTTGATCCAACTGGCCGCATGCGCCCCCGCCACCCAACCGGCGCCATGGATGGCTACCCCCAGCTTCGCGTTTTCCATGGTCTCTCCCGCTGGCCGGTCTGATGAACGCCCGGAGTGCAATCTAACGTATTGCAATCGCCACCGCAACGCGGTGGCGATCTTCTAGCCCAGGGTTGGCCGTGCAGCGGATGCCTTGGGTTAACATCCAAAGACAATCCCTACCAACCCTGAAAGGACTGAATCATCTCCGCCCTCAATCCCAAACATATCGTTCATCGAATTCGATGCCATGTTTCTGCAGGAGCACGCGGAATTCATCCTGGAACGACTGCCTGCGGTGGTGCTGCTCCTGTGACGAAATATAGCGATGCACGCGAGAACATTGCGATTGGCTCACGGAAAACGCGCCATACCCCGCCTGCCACTGGAAAGACTCCCACGCTGCGTCCTTCGGCTTCGCCCAAAGGGATGAGGCACGCTTGAGTTCCTTAACCTAATCCGCCAGAGAAATCGTGCGGCATTGGCGCGCGAGCAAATGGACGTGGTCGTCGGAGCCGCCGACGATGACCGGTGGGCAATCGAGTTTGTTCGAGATGCCGCCAAGATAGTTGTGCATCTCCCGGCGAAGCTCGTCGCCGCGCAACATCGCCCGACGCCCTTTGGTGGAAAACGCGATGTGGACCAACACGTTCGATAACGACTGGGGCATGGTGGAACTCCCGGTGAAACCCTTTCAGGGTTTGAGCCTGGTGCGCTATCAGTTTCCCAGGGTAGCCGCTGCGCGGCAACCCTGGGCTATATGATCAAAGCCCCGTTGGGGCGGAAGCCCCCGAACGCTGACCATTATCCCCATGCATAACGCACTCCGCGTCCAAAAAAAGATCCCACACAGCCACAATCGATGCAATGCGATCTCCACCGCAACGCGGTGGCAATCTCATAGCCCAGGGTTGGCCGCGCAGCGGCTACCCTGGGTCAACTTTTGGTCTTCCCTCTCCTCTTCATTACAACGAGACCGTTGGCAACAATTCTGTTGCCATATGAGCGATTGAAAGGGGCGGTCAGCCACCAAACGTCAGAGAACCGCAAAGGTTGCGGGTCGAAAGACGGTCGCAAATTGGCCGCTTGCAATTGTGCCAGCCCTCGCAGTAGGATGCCGCGCGAGCTTCGGTCCCGGTCCGGCCTAACGTCCTAAACGTCCGGCCCGCACAACCAAGAGGGTGTCAGCTTGACCCGCTTTGCCAGCCGCCCCATCCCGTGCCACGCAATGCCCCGTTCGACCCATCGGGCGACGGTTGCAATTGCCCCACGCGGCGATTACGCTGCGAACCCCCTCGAACAGCGCGCTCGAGTATACACAACGGACAATTTGACGGACGCCCAGAGGTGGCAAAATGGAGCACGTCCCTCAGAAGATGTAAAAAGTTACGCTGTCTAGCCGGGCCGTAAGACTCACAATAGAAATGACTTCCAGCCGGATCCATCGCCGTAAAAATCGAACGCCTGACGCATGCGTTCGACGTTCGACACCGCACAGCGGTTGGTTTCGACGACATACCATTTTGAGTAGCCGGAAGCAGTCGAACACCGTGTGTTTTTCTTTGTGTTCGACGGCGGACGTCGGCAGGGGGCAGGGGGCAGAAATCCAAAATCGGAAATCCAAACTGAATCCCGTCCGCCGTCTCCACTGCCTACGGCCCACTGCCGCGCAACTGCTAAGGCTTTGCGGCGATGACCTTCAGCGCCACGTCGCTGACCGAGACTTGCCCGGTCCCGCCCCACAGTCCTACCTCGACGCTCGCCAAGCGGGCCGAGAGCGGCACTTTGATCCGCAGATGCTTCTGGACCCAGTCGAACGTGCCGGACCACGGCCCGATCCCCTGCTTGGAAATCGGCTGACGATTGGCGTTGAAGAAGGCCACGAGCAGGCCCGGGCGTTGCTCGGGCAGTGAACCCGGTTGCACTTGCCGTCCGCGAACCCACACCGAGATTTCGATCTGGTGCGTTTGGCGGCCATCGACGCCTACCGCTTGCAAAGCCTGCGCGGCGCGGCCCGGCGCATCGTTTTCAAAGGAGAGGCAATTGCCGCCCGGCGTCCGCCCGTCCGGCTCGACCTTGGCCTGGCGGACGTAGTACCAACCGGCCGGCTGAGAGCCCGGGGCGTTCTTGAAGTCGCCGTTGACCAGCACCGGCTCGCCCGTGTCGGCCGGCACGGCCCGCTCTCCCTCGGCGCGGCCCATCATCGGCACGAAAAACGTCGGCTGCAACGGTTCGGCCTGGAGGGCTCCGTGGACCTTCGTGAACAAGATCAAAGTCTGCTGGTACCGCTGCCCCAGGGGCACCACCAATCGGCCGCCCTCCCGAAGCTGCTCTACGAGCGGCTTGGGAACGTTTTCCGGCGAGCAGGTGACGATGATTTTGTCGAACGGCGCGTGTTCGGCCCAGCCTTGATAGCCGTCGCCGATCTTCGTCGTGACGTTGGCGTAGCCCAGCCGCTGCAGCGTCTTCGCCGCCCGCTGGCCGAGCGTCTCGACGATCTCGATCGAGTACACTTCCGCGACCAAAGAGCTGAGCACCGCGGCCTGGTAGCCGCTGCCGGTGCCGATCTCCAGGACCTTGTCGGTCGGCCGCGGCTGGAGTTGCTCGGTCATGTAGGCCACGACGAACGGCGACGAGATGGTCTGTCCTTCGCCGATCGGCAGGCCGATATCGAAATACGCATATCGCCGCAACGGGGCGGGGACAAACTCGTGCCGCGGCGTGGCACGCATCGCGTCGCATACCCGGGTGTCCTTCACGCCTGCCGCCACCACCTCGTACTCGACCAGCCGCGCCCGCGTTTCCGACCATGGATCGAGGTTTCGTGGGCGTGTGGATGGCTGCGGCGATGCACTGCCCGGTTCCTTGGGCCCGCCTTGCGTCTGCGTGTCCGGCTCCGCGCCGCCGGCCCAGCCCAGAAAAACCAATGGGACGAGCATTGTGCAGCCGGTGAGGACTTCCTTCCAGCGGTTGCCCATAGATTAAGTTCGCAGTAGACGAGGAGGGGTCATTGTCCGGCGTTCACGGGGGCAGCCGCCGCGGCGGCATTCATAGAGCCTAAGCGAGGCAGTTCGACGCGTCCAGCCGCGGTTACGGTTTTCGTCGCCACCGCGGCCACGACCGGTTGGGCCGCCTTGCGCAAGGCAACCGCTCCCCCCGGGCGCTGAAGGCTGATGGCAACGCCGCCGGAATCGTCCGTCAGTTCATTCCAGGCATTGCGGCAGCGGAGATAAAGGTCGCCGGCGGCCGGCAATTGGAGCGAGCCCTGGCCGCCCAACTCGAACTCGGCGCTAAGTCGGTAATCGTTCATCAAGACGCCCACCAATCGGCCGCGGCCATGGTCGTCGCCGTTGGCATCGACCGCTTTGTACCGGCTGGCGATCCGGCAGTTGCCCGTGGCCGAGTATTCGTACCGCATCCCCGGCGCGACCGTCAGGCCGGTGGGCTGCCATCCGCGGCCCGCCTTGATGGTGGCCGTCAACGTATGTCCGGGCCGCAAACCGGCGAACTTCTTGTTCCAGTCCCAGGCACACAGGTCCACGCGGTAGCCCCGGCCGATGTGCTGGAGGAAGAAGCGGTACTCGAACCACAGCTCGCGGGCGGTCGCGCCGTAGGTCTGGTCGAAGCTGATGTCCTTGCCGGTCAAGATCCCCCGGCCCATCGAAAGGAACTGCGGCGCGTAGTTGGGGTCGTGGACCAGGAAATGGCAGAGCGCCCAGCGCGAGGCGTAATTCTGCCACGAATCGCCGGTAACCTGCGAACGGGAAAGGGTATCGGCGAGCGATTTCGGCGGGTTCGCGCTGAGAAAATGGATCTCGCGCTGCTCGACGCGGACCGAAGGGTCGCCTTCCTTCCAGTAGTGGCCCATTTCCGCCATCCCTTCCGAATACCAGACCGGGCCAATGCGGCCGAAAGTCTGGTGGCAATAGGCATGGACCGCTTCGTGACGGACGACTTCCGGCCGGGCGTTGGCGTAGACCATCGACTTGGCCAGGTAGCTGTTTCCGGAGGTGGCCGTGCGCATCAGGGTCATGCCCCCGGCGGTCCTGATCCCGCAAACGCCCCAGGGGTGCATCGCGGCCAGGGGGAAGTTATTGAAGTCGCGGACGACGTAGCACTCGATCGTCCCCTGCATCGGCCGGCCCCAGTACGTGGATATTTCCCGGAGCATGACCTCCAACCGCTCGACGAGGTCATGGGCCTCGCGCTCCGAAAGATCGGTGTGCAGCAGGAAGTAGCGGGAGCGAACGTCCCGGCATGCGCCCGCCGTGGCGGCGTTTTCCGCGCCTTTTCGTGGCGCCTGGGCCTGCGTTTGGCGTGCGCCGCACTGCACGAGGAGGACAAGAAGCCCGACGCCGACCCGCAGCCAGCGCGAACGCCACGCACGAGATAAACCCATCCGGTCCTCTTCGATCGATTCACATCCGTGCTCGACCTGGAGAGGAACGCCGAGTGGATCGCAGAAAAGAGAGATTGAAGTGCAATCCAGATCATACCACAAGTCGAGCCAATCGCGACGGAGTTTCCCGCCGATTGCTCGTGGAACCCCCCAGTGCAGCCACTATGGAGGTCCGTCTTGACCCCCGGCGTCTCGCCAGCGGGTCTATTGCAGCACGAGCACTCGATCCTGGGCCCGGCCCTCGACGTGGATTCGCAAACCGTCGGACCGCGTCTCCACGCGATCGCTCCAGCCGTCGGCCGGATACCGCTCGGCAACTTTCGTTGCTTTCACGTGGGCGCTGGCGATGTCGATCGTGTAATCGCCCTGGCTGATGAGGTGCAGTATCCAGCGATTGTGCCGCGGTTGCCGCGCGAGTATCACTTGGGCCGCGGGGTCTCCGCTGACCGTCAGCGGGGCCGGCCCGGCGAGCCAAGCGACGACCTGCTCCGTCAGTTCCACAGAGTCGAGCGAAGCCAGATAGGCGATTTTTCCCCGGCCACAGGCGGCGACGTGCAGCAGCGGCCAGCGGTCGCCCTGCCCGGACACGCCGAGTAGCGTCTGCCCGGACGAGGACCGCGCCTGAACCAACTGACGGATGCCGCGCGGCTGCGGGCAGATTCCCGGCGGCGGATTGCCGACCACGCTCAATGGGCTGCCGGCGGCGAGGTGGCCGACGTACGAGACGCCCATCTCCCCGGCCAGGTCGAAATCGGCCTTCGGGCGTCCCCGGTCGTCGTGCCGCAATGCGTCGCCGGCAACCAGCAGATTTCCCCCCTGCTCCACGTACTGGCGCAAACATTCGAGTTCCTGGGGCAGCAGGCCGGACGTCTGCGGCAGCATCAGCAGTTTGAACCGCGCAAGCCGCTTCTGCGGATCGCCCAGGTCGAGGCAGTTGACGAACTCGATCGGCAGGCTTCGCCGCAGGAAGGCGTTGGTGATCGCTTCCATCGGCGCGATATACGCCTGGCGGTCGTACGCCGGAAAACGGTAGCGGGTGCGCTCCGAGAAGACCATGCCTACGTGCGAAACGGGCATCGCCTCTTCCAGCCAAGGCTGGATCCTCTCGACCATGGCGTAGAACGGGGCCAACTGCTCGCGATGCCAGGCACGCATCGTTTCGCCGGGGAGCAACGTGCAGGGGTCGGTCTGCTTGTGGCCGTAGTACGAATAGCAGCGGCCGCCCAGCGCCAGGCACAACCGCCATTGGCCGCGGTCGAGCGCGGCCGGCGGATCGACCGGCGCCGTGTTCATCAACCCGTTGATCGCGGCGGCCTTGTTGGTCACCCCGCGAATGAACAGCAGGCGGAACGGGTCGCCGTACTCGTTGTAGGCGATGTCCATCCCCCGTCCCAGGTCCAAGCGGTTGGGATGGTAACTCTGGATGCAGTTCTGCCAGATCTCGACCGACGGCTTGATGCTTTTACAGAGACGTCGCAATCGCGTCACCGCCCGATCGGTCGTGGCCAGGTAGAACTGTTCGACGCGGCAAGGATCGACGCGGTCCCAGCCGGTCAGCTCTTCTCCGTAAATTCGCCGGTAGAGCTCCTTGCAGCCCGCACACTGGCATTTCCGGGCGGTCATCAAGATGTCCCAGCGCATGCCGTCCACCGGGTAGTTTTCCAGGACCTCCCGCGTGTAAGCCTCGACCCGCTCGAGGTAGCCCGGGGCATTCAGGCAGATCATGCCGCTGTGACCGAGCACGCCTTCAGCCTCGAATCGTCCATGGGCGAAGTCGCGGCCCCAATTCTCGCGGAGGAACTTCCAGTTCCAATTCAACGTGACATAGCCGAACGCGGCGATCCGCCGCTTATGAAGCTCGGCGATGGTGCGGCCGAACCAATCGCCCTTCATGCCGGGAAATTTCGTGCCCACGCGGGTCTCGTACGTGCAATACCCATGGTGCGGCACGGCCATCACTACGGTGCCGTCGATGTGCGTTTGCCGGCAGAACTCGGCCAGTGCGGCGGGGTCGGCCCGGCTGAGAAACTCGGGCAGTTGTTGCGGCCGCGGCGCGATCCAGCTCCAATCGACGTTGAACTGGCGGAAACAACGCGTCGGCCCTTTCGGCTGGTAGTCGGCCACGCGATTGAACGGCGCGAACCACTCGTCGGCGGACAGCGCGGACGCTGCCAGCGCAACCGTCCAGCAGAACCACGCTCGTGTCAGATGTGCCTTCATGTTATTGGCGCGGAACAGCAATCGCATCATCCGCCGGCTTTGGTTCGAGGAAGATCGTACGCCAGCGCGGCGTGGGCCGCTTGCCGCTTGACCGCATCCACGATTCGCTTCCAGTGTGGTGCGAGAAACGGAGGATTCGTCAATCCACGCCGTGCGTAAACCCCGGTGGCTTTCGCCAAATCCAAGTTCGCCATGATGACCGCTTCCATGCGGTTGTCGGCAAGGCGAAGCAGCCGCTCGTCCGGTGCCACGATCTTCGAGTCGCCGGCGGACCATTTACCGTCTCCCTGCGGGCCCACTGAATTGGCGAAAACATAATAGATCGCGTTCTCGAAGGCCCTCGCGGCAATCCCGTCTTTGCCGCCACGCTTTCGGCGTGACACGGCCAGCGGGTCCATGCCGGCATTGGGGTGGAAGAGAATCCGCGCCCCGGCCATCACCGCCAGCCGCACCAGTTCGGGATAACGCCGCTCATGGCAGATCACCGTGGTGGCGCAGACGCCGTCGATCTCGAATAACGCCACGGCATTGCCGGGCGTGAAATGTTCGCGGTCCAACTCGTGCAGGTGGCACTTCGCATAGCAATGCACCACGGCCCCCTGCCGATCGAATACCACAAGGCAGTTGTACAGCTTTCCACGCCCAAAGACCGGCGAGCCAACCAAGACGTTTACCCGAGATTGCGCGGCCATTTCGCCGATCGCCGCCAAGGCGTTGCGAATCTCGGCGGGCTGCAGGCGAGAGTAATCATAGGCGTAGCCGGTGGTCGCACACTCGGGCAGCAGCACCACGTCGGCCCGGCGACGGGCGGCTTCGCCCAGCAGGCGCTCGATCTTCGCCAGGTTCCCTTCAATCGCCGGGGCGAACGTCATTTGTGCGGCAGCCACCCGTAGTTGGGCGCGGACGCTGGCTGGGGCGTTCTTTCGTTCGGTCGTCGGGGCCATCGTCGTCCTCTTCCGTAACGGTCATTGGTTCTCATTGCATCGACGTGCAGAACAGGCAGACCCGGTCACGGCGTAGTGTGTTCCTTAAATGCCAATGCGTCAGTTACTGTGCGTTGCGTTGAGGTGGAGCCATGAAAACAGCGAATCGAGAGGATGCGTGCGCACGCGATGTCTTTCGATGTTCATTCAGTCTATCGCTTCACGCCGGCGAAGGAGTCGCAGAAAAAAGCGGCGAGTTTTCCGCCGTGGTCCGGCCAGCCCCGGGCTGACGGATATTCCTTCAAGCCGGCAATCCAGTTACGCTATATCCGTGATTCCTTAAGACCGGGCAGATCCTTGTGACGACAATCGCTACTTCCAAGGATTCCACTCTTCGACATGTCGCATCTTCGCCGCACCGCGGGCCGGGTCGAACGAGACCGGCAGCCATAACTGGCAGGACTCGTCGATCGGCACGCGCTGGCCCTGGGGGCCAAAAAACCATTGGTCGCACATGGCGAACACTTTGTCCGACTCGGCAATGTGGACGAAGTTGGAAATCTGGCTGTTCCAGGTCCGCTGTTCGCTCATCAGGCCCATCTCTTTGTAGGGGCCCAGGGGCGCGTCCGCCACGGCGTAGGTGGTATCGGTGGGCTTCCAACCTGCCACACCTGAACCGGCGGCGATGTATTTGCCTTTGTAGCGGATCAAGGCAGCGCCCTCGTGTCTCTTCTTTTTGGCCAGGTCGCTGGTGATCGCGACGACCGTCTTGCCGCTGACACTCTGAAAATCGTCGGCCAGCAGATCCACGCGGATGTTGCGGTGCCCGTCGTCGTAGACGAGGTAGCCTTTGTCATCCTGATCCTTGAACAGTCCCAAGTCCTGCCCCCAGCCATGCTCCTCGCCCGTCTTGCGTTGACCCACAAAGGCAAACGGCCCGGTCGGCTGATCGGCCGCTGCGACGGCAAGCATCGCCGCCGGGTATTGCGGCTCCGTGGTCCCCGTGCAGAAGAACCAGAGCACGTATTTGCCCGTCTTGTCATTGTAGAGGACGTTGGGGCGGTGCGAGGTTCCTCGGGCTAGCCAGCCGTGCTTGGGGAACTTCATGCACGCACCCTCGTATTTCCAATCAACGAGGTTCTTGGAACTGTAACAATTAAAACCGTTTTGCACGTCGGTGTACTTGAGGCCGTGCTGGGGCACTGCGTGGCCGTAGTGTCCCTCCGGATTACCTTTGAAAGCCTCTCCATACCAGTAGAACGTATCGCCAACCCGCGTGATGCCGCCGCCGTGGCAGGAAATCGGGTTGCCGGCGGTGTCGATCCAGACCGTGTGGTTCTTGATCGGCTTGGCCGCATGGATGACGTCTTGGGCAACCACTTGGCCGCCTTGGGAATCGGCCCACCATGTTTGTTGGCAAAGCCCAAGCAGCAAAGCTCCGCACACCATCGGGCGCTTCATTGTGGTCTGTCTCCTGGCGTTTCTATCTAACGCAACACTACATGTCATTCGAATGTGAGCAGTATTGACGACAGAAACGTTTGCCCTTTCGACGCAGGGCGGTTCATGATGGCTCCCAGTGGCTTACTTTCCGCTCTTGGTCAGTGTGATAAAGACTACCGAATGCGGCGGCACATTGCATGTCATTTTGGCTCCTTCCACGGTCACCGGCAAATCGGATACGGCATCCTCTTTGCGCCGCAACAGCGGATTGCCGTCCAGGTCGTTCTTGCTGAGCAATACCCCGCTGGTCGCTTGGGCGCTGAAACCTTTCGTCGTCACGCTGCACGGATAGGCTTGGCTCCATGAGCCGTTGGCAACGACCAGATAAAGCTGGCGTCCATCGGCGCTGAGCGTCGCCAGCGCGGGGGTCACCGGGCCCGGGTAGGGTTTGTCATAGGGATCATCCCCCTTCGCGGGCGTGTAGTAGGGCGCGGTGCCATCGATCGGCAGCACCTGCGCGCCGACATGGCGGTTGAAGTAATAGTAGAGCCAGTAAATCAGAAAACGCTGCTGCGGCGCCTCTTGAGAGAGAATCCCGAAACCCGGGGACTTGAGCGTCGTAAACATGCACCAGGAACTGGCGCCCCGCAGCATCCCTTCCCGGGCATAGTAGATCAACCGCACGGCGCGGTATAGCGTGCCCAGAATGTTGGCATTGCGGTACTCGTAGCCCACACCTTGTGGACCATCGCCGCCCGCCCCCCATTCGGTATCGTATTGAAAGACATCGCGGTCGGGATTATACACGCGCAGCAGCGCATTCAACTTGAGCGCATCGTTCAGGACCTTGTAATTATCGCTGAGCACGGCGGACTCGAATGTGAGCTGGCGGGTTTTGAGCCCCATGAGTCCGTACCAATGGGCGGCCGTGAAGTCATAGTATCCCGCCGCGTGCGCCAGCAGATAGTTGCCCCAGGCCGTGCTGTCCTCGCGGAAAGACATCCCGATCAACGCGGATCGCTGGACTTTGCGAATGGCGGCGCCGACTTCCTTGACATGCTTGACGTAATCGTCCGACGTGGGAAAGGCGCAGGCGCCGGATCCTTTATAATAGGGTTCGTTGGCAACCTCCCAATGACGGAATCTATAGCCTTTCCGCGTGGAATAGCGCACTGCCCGCGCCCAGTCTTGCGGCGCGATCATCGTGGAAGCGCCTTGCGTTTCCAGCTCCAGCACTGTGGCTTCCTCCGGTATGCCCGTCCGCCGGCAGAGCTCGGCCGCGCGGTCAATGCCGCCTTCCATGCCAAACGGCTCATCACCGACTCCGTAGATGCGAGTCGTCGGGAGCCGCAGATCGCGGATGGCGCTTTCCATTTCAGGCGTCAGCGTGTACTCGCCCTTTCGGTTGTAAGGCTGGCCGGTATAACCGGCCAGGCGGTGGAAGGAAATACCGCCTGCCTCCAGCATAGCGCGGCCCGTCGACGAGCCAGTATCTACGGTGAAATCCAGACTGCCGCCGGGACGCAAACGATGCTCCAGTGCCGCGCCGCTCACCTTGCTCGCATCGACCGTGAGCTTGTCCCGCGTGCCGGGTCGCGCGGTGACCGTCACGTCGTCAATCCACAGCGTCTTCTGCAACTTCACTCTGTCAGTCGCGCGGAACGTCAGTGTCAGGTAAAGCGGGCGGTCACAAACAAATTCCTTGCCTTCGGTCAACTTGTAGGAGTATTCCTTCCACTGCGTGCCAACATCATTAATGATGAAACCTCCGTCGATCTTTACGAAGACCATCGGCTTGATGCTGGAATAGGCAAAGACATAAAACATGGAAGGACCGGGCATATCTGTCCGCGCCCAGAACTTTATGGTGTACACCATCCCCTTTTGCGGACGGATTGCGTAGTTCGGGTCAGACGAGATGTAACTCCCCGTATCCGCGGGATGGCTAATGCGGAGGCACGCCTTTCCACGATGCGGATTATGGGTGTCGCGCGCGTAGTTGTCCGGAGTTCTTCCTTCTTTACTGCCCCACATTACCCAGCCGGGCGGCGGGTTCTGTGCGGATTTCATTTCAAAACCCCCGTTATATACCAGATTCTCCGCAGCGCTGGCGCCATTGCAGGTAAACAGCGCAGCCAGCAATACCAGCGCCGCTTCAACTTGTGTTTTCGTTGTGCGGGGCGCTTGAGATGGCATCCGCTCGCAAACTGTTGTGACCGAAAAGCTCGTTCGTGTAGCTTCACGTCCATTGCCGAAAGCATCGCCTGTCCAGCACCTGCAAGGTAGGTCAGTTCTCAAGCGGTCGTTCCTTTCCTTTGGGTTCAGGTTGGTGGAATCGGCCGCTCCATGCGCGATACGTGCTCCCAGGGATCCGCGTTGCTGCCGAGGATCCTCTTCAGACGATCGGTGAGCGTGGACAGCCGCGCGATCACGTCAGGTTCCAGATGAAGCTCGGCGGCCGCGGCATTCTCAACGGCTTGGGCTGCATTCCGCGCGCCGGCCACAGCGGCCGTAACGCCGGGCTGCGCCAACAGCCACGCCATCGCCACGCGGCTCATCGGCTGCCCCAGTTCCTCGGCGATGCCCCGGATCTGGCCAATCGCGGCGAACGCCTCTTCTTCGCAGCCCGGCTCGCCGTGACGCGTCATAGCACGGGCCGAGGAGAACAGCCGGCTCCGCGCCCGCTTTTCCGGCACGTCGGCGGCCGCGGCGAACTTCCCCGTCAACAGCCCCTGGGCCAAGGGGCTGTAGCATAAGATGCCGATCCCGCTGGCCCGGCATCGCGGCAGGATCTCGTATTCGATCGCCCTCCACAGCAGGCTGTACGGCACCTGGTTGCTCTCCACCGGGCCCAGTTGCGCCAACTCGTCGAGATAATCCGCGCTGAAGTTGGAGACTCCCAAGTGGCGGACCTTGCCTTCGCGGCGCAGATCCTCCAACGCGCGATAGGTCGACTCCAAGGGGATCGCATGGTTGGGCCAGTGGATCTGGTACAGATCGATAGAATCGGTCCGCAACGCGCGGAGGCTATTCTCGCAGCTTGCCCGCAGCCGGTCGGGCTCGAGGTCGGCGGGCCGGACCTTGGTGGCCACCACGACCTGCCGGCGGCAAGGGGCCAGCGCTTCGCCGAGGATTTCCTCCGCCTCGCCGTCCCCGTAGGCCGGCGCGGTATCGAAGAAGTTGATGCCCGCGTCCAGCGCGGCGCGGATCGCCGAGAGCGAGTCGGTCCGCTGCTGGCCGTCCCAAAAGAAATCCTTGGTGGCGATCGACCATGACCCCAGGCACACGGCCGACACCGAAAGGTCGCTCTGTCCCAACTTGCGATACTTCATGGCACACGGACCGCGAGGCTGTGGAATCAATTCACCCGGTGTGCGATAATAGGGCCTGTGTGCTCGTTTGTCAACGTTCCGCGCCGAGGCCGGTCATGCGATTTCACCGCCGCGATTTCCTGGACCTGGTCACGTTCGGTGAATGCCGGCGGCAGATGTTCTCCGAGCTGTTCGGCCTGTTGGTGGGGCTGGACAAAGAATGGCGGGCACAAGGCGCCAGCCCGGGCGAACTCGACCTGACCGCTTTCGACTGGGACTACGTTCCCTACGTCGAGTGCGGCGGCAACACGGGCGTGTGGAGCAGCGCTCCACCCACCACGATCTACGAAGACGCCGAAACGCTCCTGCAACGCGACGCCTTGGGACGCACCTTGAAGCTCTGCAAGTCGGCGGCCACGGTCCCCTTGCCGCTCGATTTCCCGGTCAAGCGCATGGACGACTGGCTGCGGCTGAAGCCGCTGTTCGAGTTCCGCGAAGAGCGCATCGACCCGCAAGCGGTGGCCGCCGCGCGGCAGGCCCAGAACGACGGCGCGCTGGTGATCGGTCGGCTCCCCGGCGGATGGGACATCGCCCGCGAACTGATGGGCGAAGAAGCGGCCTGCGTGGCCTACTACGAGCAGCCGGAGCTGATGCACGATATCCTCGCCACCGCCGGCACGACCGCCGTCCGCGTCTTCGAGCGTGTAACCGAGACGCTTACCATCGACCAACTCTACGTCCACGAGGATCTGGCCGGCAGATCCGGGCCGCTGGTCGGGCCCAGCCAGGTGCGGCAGTTCATCCGGCCCTACTACCGCCGCGCGTGGGATCTGCTCTCCAGCCGCGGCACGCGCTTGTTCAACCTCGACAGCGACGGCAACGTCGACGCGGTGATCGAACCGTTCATCGTGTGCGGCGTCAACGCCATGCACCCCATGGAACCGGCGGCCGGCATGGACGTTGTCCAGGTCCGCGGCCGCTATGGCCGGCGCCTGGCGGTCCTCGGCGGCATCGACAAGCACGTGCTCCGCCGCAGCAAGGAGGAGATCCGCCGCGAGTTGGAGTACAAAATGCAACCGCTGATGCAGCAGGGAGGAACGGTGTTCGGCCTCGACCACCGCATCCCCAACGGCACGCCGCTGGAAAACTACCGCTACTACGTCGCCTTGGGCCGCGAGATCCTGGGACTCCCGCCGTTGAGCAAAGAATGCCGCGGGTGGGGCCGCATGGGCTTTTGACCGCGAGGAAATGCGGCCAATGGCCAACTCTGAACAAAATCCGCAAGAGAGCCCGCACGGCCACGCCGGCGGCCAGCCTTCGCCGCTGTCGAACGCCCGTTGGCTGATGATCGGTTTTGCCTTCCTGGCCACGGTGATCAACTACCTGGATCGGCAGACGTTGTCGGTGGTTGCCCCGCTGTTGAGTCAGAAGTTCCAGATGAGCAGCGAGACCTATGGGCTGATCCTGGCAGCGTTCATGTTCGCCTACACGGTGATGAACGGCGTTTCCGGCCCGCTGCTGGACCGCCTGGGAACGCGGTTGGGATATGCGTTGTGCGTGGCCTGGTGGTCGACGGCGGCCGTGCTGCATGGACTTGCCCGGGGGCCCTGGAGCCTGGGGTTGTTCCGCTTTCTGCTGGGAATGGGCGAGGCCGGCAATTGGCCCGCGGCCGTGAAAGTCGTGGCCGAATGGTTCCCCGCCGGCGAACGTTCTTTGGCCTCGGGGATTTTCAATAGCGGCGCGGCCATCGGCGCGATCGCCGCGCCGCCGTTGGTGGTCGCAGTGGTGCACTACGCCGGCTGGCAGGCCGCGTTTGTCGCCGTCGGTCTGACCGGCTACATGTGGGTGCTGGCCTGGTGGCTGATTTACGATACGCCCGCCCACGTGCGCCGGGAGGTCCAGGCGCCGCCGGCCCCGCCTTGGCGACTGCTCCGCACGCGGTTCCTGGCCAGCCTCACGCTGTCGAAAATCTTTCTCGATCCGGTGTGGTACTTCTACATCTTCTGGTTTCCCAAGTATCTCAGCAGCGTCCACGGGCTCAGCATGGCCTCGATCGGCAAGACGGGTTGGATTCCTTTTGTCACCGCCGATCTGGGCAATCTGGTCGGCGGCTGGCTCGCCGGAGTGCTGATCCGCGGCGGGCTGAGCGTGTCGGCCGCGCGCAAAACGATCGTGACCCTTTCCGCGGTGCTGATGACCGCGGCCATTCCCGCGGCGTTTTCCACCACCGTCACCCACGCCATTCTGCTGGTCTCGCTGGCCACGTTCGGCTACACCAGCTACAACGCCAACGCCCTGGCCTTTCCGGCCGACGTGTTTCCCCGGAACATGGTCGGCTCGATCTGGGGCCTGGCCAGCCTGGGCGCGGGGGTTGGCGGAATGCTCTTCAGTTGGCTCAGCGGCCGAGTGATCGACGCCTATGGTTACACGCCGGTGTTTGTCGGCTGCGGCATCATGCCGCTCATCGCGGCCGCAATCGTGCTCTGCTTCCTGGGACCGCTTCGTCCCCTGCCCGAGTTCCACGGCGCGCCACCGGGAAACGATGCAACTGGCACGGGACACAACCCCAAGGGAAAAAGTTGAAATTGTGCCAGCCTGCGCGGTAAACTGTCCCGCAAACCGCAGTCAGCGTTCAGCGATCAGGTTTTCGGATCGTAAACATGCTCCATGCCCACTGCGTTTTCGGCGGACCGCTAAAAGCTGAACGCTGTTGCAGCGAATCACATGTTTCAGGGAGAAAGGCGTTGCCGAACACCGCGTTCGACTTGCCACAGGCCCACACGATCGCCACGATGCGCCCCTCCCCTCGAACGGCGCAATGCAACGGTCAATACGAGCGTATTAATCACCCCTTAGAAGTTGATGAATCCAGCGTGGGCGGAGTCGAACAGTCGAACAGTTCATCATGCCGAAACGGAGCATCGTCCATGCGGCGCAACGCATTCCGGTCACACGAGTTGCGGCCGAGCCCGGCGAGCGGCAGCCGTTTTACCGAATACGGAAAATTCGCTGTTCGACAGTGTTCGACAACACCAGCCCCCCCGAAAGGTGGAAACCCGCAGCGGGCCGACAACACGGCGTTCCCTCGGCCAGCCGGGACGGTCATCACGGCGTACGGCAACCCGGCAAAATCGCCGCCTGGTAGAAGCGGATCAAATCGTCGAGCTTGCAGCGGCTATACGCTTCGTCGCAGGCGGGCGTGTGCCGGCCGGCATCGGCAAACCACATCTCCAGCGTCTCCGGCGAGAAGATCGCGTCGTGCAGGTTCGATTGCATCGCCACCGGTCGCTTGATGATCTCGACCAGCGCCGGCACGTCGATGCGGCCATACGACTGCTGCAACCGGCTGCTGAGCGTATGGGCGCGACCGCCACCGGAAACGAACACCGTGTCGTCGGGCACGAAGGGCAGCCGCGGGTCCTGTTGTCCCGGACGCAACACGGTCACCTCGTCCGTGGTGCAACGCAGCGCGGCCATCGCCCGCGACTTGTCGCTGAGCACGTAATAATACTCGCAGGTTCGCCGCGCGGCGTGGAAGATCGCGATGGCCTCGTCGACGCTGGCCGCCTCTTCCATGATCCGCCGCACCAGCAGGCTCATGGGCGTGCCGTCCCAGTGGCCCTGCCCGCCGCCCATCTCGCCGATGGCGAGCCCCTTTTCGTTCATCGCCGTCACGCTGCCGAGAAATCCGGCATAGCCCAGGCTCATCCAGCGGTAACCGCGGTCGGGCATGAAGATCACCACCGCCGCGAAATCCTGGAGATCGATGTCCCGCATGTAATCGAGCACCCGCGCGTGCAGCACGCGTCCGTCCTTGGTGGCCTTGCCGCGCACGGCCAGGCCGCTGCAATGAAAGCGTTCGGGAAACAGGTTGGCGTAGCGTGCATCGCGCACCGAAATGTCCGCCGTGCGTGCCAGGGCGTCGCACTCCTGGAAGAATCGCGGCGAGATGTAGGGCGTGGTTCGCCGCTCGATTTCGGCCAGGGAGTCGAAGAACCAGCGGCCGCTGCGAACACTGTCCGCGGCTCCGACCAGGTATACCACGTGCTCCTCGAGCCGCCGCACCGACTCGCCCAACAGCCGGCCATGGGCCGAGCCCATCTGTTCCGGCGTGCCTTGGACCATGAGCACGGTCTTGTGCCCCAGCCGGCACAACAGCCCATGGCCTTCCGGGTCGCGGGCGACGACTTCGATCTTCGCGGGCCCTGCGGCGCGAGCGGCTGCCGCCGTGAGGGCCAAGAGCAGTCCGCACGGCAGCAAGAGAGCGGTCACACGGCGTTTCATGGCAGGTGCTCCAAGGCGAAGTCGAACATGGCCGCGAACATTCGCCGCAAATCCTCCGCGTCGACGTCCTGGACTCGGCATCCGGGCGGTTCCTCGAAGATCGCGTCCAAGGCGACGGTGTCGATCTGCCAGTTGCGGAAGAGAATCGTTCCTTCAAGATCTTTCATCTGGAAACGGATCGACTCGGGGCCCGAGCGGTCCTTGCGCATCACGATCCGGGCGCTGCCCGGGCGGTGATTCTTCAAGGTCACTCGCAGGGCGGGCAGACCGTCGGGGCCGGTGTCGTCGCTGACGCTGAGCAGCGTTTCCAGGATCTGCGGGGCCAGGGCCACGCTGCCGAGCGTGCCGACCACGGCTTGCAGCTTGCGGAGTTGCCGCAAGTCGGCATACGCCAACGGATTGCCCGGTCGGGGATCCGCCGACGCGGTGCCGCGATAGACGGGCTTGCCGTCGGCTGCGGCCATCCAGGGATAGCGCCCCTGGCCGAGAACGAGTTGGCCCACGCCGGGCAGCCGGGCCTCGATACGGAATCGCGAGTGCGAGCCGCGGATCACGCGCAACGTGCCTTCCCGCGGCTTCTGCCCGGGCGGCGCGAAGCGGATCGCCAGGTCGGCAAAGTGCCCATGGCCTTCGCCCGGGTCGGGACCGGCCAGCGCCGCGGCCTGTTGGACCAGGAGGGCAAGCGTCTGCAACGGATCGGCGGCCGGAGCCGGGCTGGGCCCAGGCGTGCCGGGCGGCAGATCTTGGGCGAAGAAGTCGGCCGTCGCCACCAGCGTCTGCGGCAACGCTGCCAGGGCCGTGTAGTGCCCCACGCCCTGGAGCCAGACCACGCGCTCGGAAATCCCCAGCGCCGCGGCAAGCCGCTCGGTGCACTCGCGCGGGATGACCTCATCCCCGGCGGCGTTGATCATCATCACCTTTCCCTGCACGGCGCGATCGCGCAGCAGAGTGGCCTTCTCCAGCGGGTCGACGGCACGAAGCACCGCGTCGACCTGGGAACGTTCGCCGGGCGCAAGGCGGTTCAGGAATTGGCTCAACTCGCGGGTTTCACGGGCGTGGGCGACGATTCGGCCCAAGTCGCCGCCGGCCAGGATCAGCGCCGCGCGGCAAAACCGGGAATCCGACTCGGCGGCGGTTGCCGCGAGGATGCCGCCCAGGCTGATTCCCACGATGCCAATTCGCGCGGGGTTCACCTCCGCACGCGAGGCCAGCACGTCGACCGTGCGGCGCACGTCCGCGATGCCCTGCGGCAGCGCCTCGACGAACAGCCGCGGGTTGCCCAACAGCGCGCGGGCGCCTCCGGGCGGACTCCGTTCGCCGTAATAGGGGAGCTTGATCATGATTGCCGGGATACCTCGCGAAGCGAGCGTGGCGCAAGTGATCTGCTCCAACTCGAAGTTGCCGTTGAGGATGTGCAGGCAGATCACGGCCGGCCGCTGCGGCGCATCGGGGCCAATTCCCGAGGGCAAGTAGTAATCGCCGGGGATGGTATTGTTCTCCGCCACCGAAGTCACGATCGGCGATGGATAGCTGAAACGATAGACGCGGTACAGCCGGCTGGTGGACCTCAACTCGGACTTGTAGGAGAACGCCTTGCCAGCGGAAACTTGCGCGACGACCGCCGACCGGCTCGCCAGCACGTCGGGGCCGTCTGCCGCCTCGCCCACCGCCGGTCCGGCGAGCGCGAGCGCCGCCACGGCTGCCATCAGCAGCCGGATGCGGCACGGTGTAAGTCGAGTGTTCATGGGAGCAAGCCTGTGGCAGATGGACCCGTCGTTAGGATCGGCCGAACAACAATTTCATCACTTGGGTGGCATATCGTCACGGCGCACAGCGTCGCGTTCGGCATTTTTGTCGTCGCAACGGGCATGCCTACCCGCGGCTTTGCCGCGTGAAATATGCCACGCATGGAAGTCGTTATGCGGCCGATCATTACCATAGCCGGACGCGGGCATAGCGGAGGACGTTGGATGCGGCCGCCGTGGTGCCCAGCAGGTCCAACGTGGTCGAAGGGGCCGAACCGCCGCGGACCGTAGCCGTGAAATAGCACGTCAGCGGGTATTTCAAGGGGATTCGCATGGTCCGACCGACGCTGCCGTCGCGAGAGATTTCCCATACGCGGTTTTCATCCAGGGCCTTGCCCTTGGCGTCACGGCCATTCACGTAGCCGACCACGAACAGCCGGCCGCCGGGCGCCACTTGGAAGCGACCCCACTGGCACATTTCGCCGGAAAGCTCTTCGCCGCCTTCGACGATCGCCTGCCGCGACACGACCTTTCCCCGCCTGACGCGGGCGTAGCACAGGGCGTAGGTCAACTTGGCGTCGGGAAAGAACTCCTTGCGGAGCCGCGCGTCGAGCGACCGCTCGGCCCAGAGCAGGTGCACGGTTCCAGCCTCGTCGAGCCACAAGTCGCAGGGCTTGATCCAGCCGCAGGTCTTGTCGCGGCTGGCGATCTCTACCCAATCGTGGAACTTGCCGGTGGCGACGTCGTCGCTCCAGGTGTAGAAGAGGCGGCGGAAATCATAGTCCCAGTGCTGGTTGGTGATCTTGAACTTGCAGTCGCGCCACTTGGCGTAGGGCTCGATGATATCGCTCACGCCGCAGAAGTGCACGGCGCGGCCTTTGAGCATCGCCGTGGGATAGCAGACGCGGATTGGCTGCGGCTTGTCGTATTCGGCCCCCCACGGCCAGACCAACCGCCCATGGGCGCACGTATGGCCGTCGCTGGAAAACAGCGACCACTCCGCGTGGGTGTAACCGACGTTCTGGAACAAGATCGCCGCGCGGCCCGGACCGTCGGCGGCAAACGTACGATAGGAGTGCTCGGTGAAGGCCGGCGAGCCGTCCCACTCGGGCCGGAGTGTCTTGCAGGGCTCTTTGGGATGGGAGACATTGAACTGCAGAATCTCAGGCCGCGCCGGACCATTACGCTTGTCGGGAGCGGTCAGCGTGGGATTGGCCGACAACAGCAACCGGCCATCGCCCAACACCGCCAAGGGGCTCGGCTCGCGGGTGCGGCCTGTGGGATCGGCCAGTTGCAGTTCCCAGCCGCTCGTTTCCCGCTTCCAGAGCGTCCAACGGACGTTGTTCAAGGGCTGAACCTTCTTCAGCGTTTCCACGCCGCTGGCCAGCACCGCATCGCCGCTCCGCACCAGGCACGTCGAGCCCGAGCACCACAGCGGGCCAGAGCCATTGTTGGGCGGGTCGAACCGGTAGACCTCGTCTTCCGCTTCGACCACGGGCTGCGCAGGGGCCGATGCCGCGGAGGCCGCGGAGACAGGCGGCGGTGGAACGATCGACAATAACCCGATTAGGCAGGGCCACCAGCGCAGCGTTTGCAGCAATTGCACTTTCATCGCTTTCCTCACAACCAGCGTTTGAGCCAGCCCCAGGCTTCGCCTTGCATATCGGCGTTGAACTCGTGGGGTGTGTCGTAAAGATGCCCGCGGAACTTTTCGGCGGCGCCCAGCTTGGCGTAGACCGCATGGAGCGTATGGTAGGCCGGATGGACGCCCGCATCGACCGAAAAGAGCTTGTCTTGGAGCCCGTTGATACAGAGCAGGGGCCGCGGAGCGGCCAGGCTGACGACGTCGGGCATGTCCAACTGCCGATACAGGCCGGGCAGGATCTTGGTGAACCCTACCGTGTTGCGGACGTGGTCGGCCTGGATCTCTTTGAAGCTGGTTAGCCAACAGACGTCGACGCCGGCCTTGATTCGCCGGTCCAAGGCCGTCAGGTGGGCCGCCCGCCAACCGCCGACCGACAGGCCGACGCACCCCAGGCGCTCGGGATCCACCTCGGGCCGTGCGGCCAGATAGTCGAGCGTGCGGAGGTCGTCCCAGAAGATCAGTCCGGCCCAGGTGAACCCGGCCGTGGCGATGGTGCGGAACACGAGTTGCTCCAGCGGGCCGCGGGCCGAATTGAATTTGCGCACGTCGGCGTCCGACTCGCGCGGGCCAGTGGGCGGATCGTCAGGCAGCCGCATCCGCCGCTCGCCCCAATAGAACATGTCGATGGCGATCACCACGTGGCCGGCCACAGCCAGGTCATCGGCGATCGAGCGGCCGGCGTAATATGTTTTCTTGAAGGCCGTGAGGCTGGGATGCTCGTCCGGCGTGGAGACCAGCTTTTCCTTGCCCCAGCGGTAGAAGGCTCCATGGTCGTGCAGGGCGACGACCCCGGGGACCCGGCCGCGACGAACCTTGGGCACCAACACATAGGCCGGCACGCGCAGTTCGGGCGTGGTGTTGAAGTAGATCTTCTCGCGGATGAAAGGACCGCAATCGACCTTCTCGACTGTCTCCGCGGCGAAGTCGGCCTGGGCCGGGGCATAGCGCATGGCGGCGAAAACCTGATCGAGCATCTTGCTCCGCCAGGCCGGATGATCTGCGGCCCGATACCGTGCGGAAGTAAAGCTCTCCGTGGCCCAACCGTAGGCGTCGCGGATCCGTGCGATCGGCCCGATGAGGTTTCCCACGTGGCTGGCCGGGTGGTTCTCATCTAACGGGTGCGGCGCCGCGACCGCGGGGAGACTGGACGTGGCCGCGGCGCGCGCCGCCGATGGGCCGAGCCAGGGGAGGGCCGCCCCGGCGGTCAAGCCGGACAAAAGATTGCGCCGTGAGATCTTCATCGGAGATTGCTCCCAAACGGGCCATGTTTCCTGTGCCCCGCGGCACGCTACTTTCGCACTACCGCCGCGCTGTAGTCTTCCGGCAATCGCAATTCGGTCAGGGTCGTTCCATCCCGGACGACCGTCGGGGCTTTGAAGTCGAGAACCTCGCGCCCCTGGTCGTCGAATACGTGTACCTCGTGTCGGGACTTATCGCCCCAGCCGAACCGCCCGCTGCGATTGGTGACGATCCGTTCCCGGCCCACGATGTACCCCTCGTGCAGTTCCACGGGCGTGATGGGGAACATGTAATGCGTCAGGTGCGGGTGCGTGGGGATCACGTTCAGGTCGTTGTACCAGTAATAGACGCAGCCGAAGTCCAGGGCCCGCAGCATCGAGTGGTAGGCGTCCCGCTCGCTCCGCTCGGTGAGGTGATCGCCCAGAGCGATCGGCGAATAGAGATGCGTCAGGGTGCAGTTGGAGATGCTGCCTGTCTCGGTAAACCGCGGGAAGTGGAGTCTGGTCATGGTCTCGGTGTGCGGCTGGCCGTTGGCGATGAGCACGTGGTCCTTGAGAATTCGCTGGACCAGGGCCAGGCGGAAGGGCTGCGAGACGAGCGTCACGCTGCTTTTGCGCCGCGTGATCTGCATCGTGCGGGGATCGATGTCGGCGCTCACGCCGTCCCAGGGAATGCCGCCGGGCCGGCTGAAATCGGCGTAGTGATACTGATAGCGGCTGTAGGCGAACTCGTCCCAGTACACCCCCTCGCACCCCAGCCCCTTGGGCGGCGGCCCCAGGATCAGATCGACATTCTTGGCGATGTCGCGGCCGAAGCTGTTGGTCTGCGTGGGGATGAAGATCCGGTCGTAGGGCAGGCCGTAGTCGGCCTGGCGGCCGTCGGTCATCAATAGCCGAGCGTCGGCGTACCTTTCCGGAGCCTCATCCAGCACGTCGATGAAACAATGGAAGTACAGCACATGTCGCGTGTCGGGTGCCAGTCCCCGCAGCCTGGCCAGCTGGCCCCGCAGATACGTCCAGTCAAGCATCTGGAAGACGGTACCGTGCGGCCAACGGCCTTTGTAACTGGGATACTCGTAGGAGTCGCTGATGAAATGGGCGTCCTTGAAACGGATGAAATCCGTGAACTGCCGGTTGCTCCAGGCGCCGGTCAGCTTCTTGGGATACGCCCGCAGGAAGGCAAACGAGCCGGGGAGCGTGAAGTTCACGTCGCGCAGCCGGCGGACGGCATTGACCATCGCCCAGTAGTCGGGCCGGGCGGTGGGAAGGATGGCCCAACGGACGACCTGCGTGGCCCCCGGCGGCACGGTCCGCTGATTGTCGGACCAGCCGATATGGTCGTCGCTGCTGAAGTTGAGCACGTGGACTTGGGAGACATCGTCGATGGGCATCAGGCCCACGCCCGCGCCAGCGGTCACCCCGAAGCTGACCGGATGGGCCGGATTGGACGAGGTGGCCGTCTTGCCGGCCGGCGAAAGTCCGCCCAGCCAGATCTTCTTCAGCCCCGGCATGAGCACGCAATGACGCTGGATGAGCGGCAAGTCGGCCGCAGTACGGTTGGTGATCGTGTCGCGAACGATAATCGCTTCGTCGAGCCGCTCAAGCTGGCGGTGGAAATCGAACCAGTGGTTGGAACCCTTGACCCAGCCCGGCCGGGGCGTGGAAAACTCCGACTCGATGCGGAACGACTCGCCGCCGACGGTCAGTTGCAGCGTCGCGTCGGGCAGCTCCGTCATATCGTACGCGACCTTGTGTTCAGCCTGAGGGACACAAACCTCCAGCGGACCGGTGGGGGCCGGGCGACGCTCTTTGGGCTTGACCGGCCAGCGGATCTCCAGCCGTACGTCGGCCACCACCAGCCCCAAGTCCTTGGCGGCGACGCTGCGGTTCTCGATCCAAAGTGTGTTGTCGCCCGGCCGCAGCAGGTCGCTGATACGCAGATCGAATTGGCAGAGCTTGCCGCCGCCTGCCAGGCCGTAGGAGGCGTGGCGGTCGGAGGCGTCGAAGTCGGGCGCGTAGCAGACATTGAAGATGTCGCCGCTTCCGGAGGTCATAACCTGCCCGCTCTGGCGCAGCTCCTCGCGCCGCCGGTTCAAGAGCCGGCCGGCCTCGATCGCCTGGCCGTTGAGCCGCAGCAGCATGGCGTTGGTGTAGCCGGCTGCCTGCCGGGCCGTCAGCCGGGCCTTCAGCGCCAGAACGGCCTCCTGGCCGGACGGCACGTCGAGGCCCCGGAAATGCAGCTCGACCGGCTTGTCGGCGGCCACGTCGGCCCCTCGGACCACCTCGACGCCGCGGACCACCTCCGGCGGCCGGCCGTCGGGAGCGGCCAGAGCCGCCGGTACCATCCGGTCACGGCCGTGGCTCCAGGGCGTCGTGAGCACGGTCATCAGCTTTTCCTGGGCCGGTTCAGGGCCATCGGTGTCGGAGACGCCCACCTCGAACCCCAGCGGCAGTCCGATCCGCGGTTTCAAGCCATTCTTGCCGGCCAGCCGGGCAATGAGCGTCCAGGGGACGGCCGCCTCCAGGGCGTAGCCCTTCTCGGTCTTCTGCGCGGCCACGAGGATGCCCACGGCGTCCGCCCCGCGCGGCGTAAACACGACGGCCTCAGGCGGCAGGTCGGCCAGCGGATCGCCCGTGTGGGCCAGGCTGCCCGGGCTGAAGCCGAAGTGGATCTGGCCGGCGCCCCAGGTGGCGCGGCCGGGGTCGTCGTCGGGAACGGCGTCGAGATACAGCTCGACGTGGTCGCCCCGCCACATGTCGATGCCCCGCCCGGTCTGCACGTGGCGGTCGTCGGTAACGTCGGCGGCCAGGTACAAATATTCGTCGCGCCAGGCCAACCAGACCCTGGAGCTGAGGTCAGCCGGCGACTTCCAGCCGGCGGCCCCCTTGACCACCTGGGCCTTGCGATCCAGCAGCAACACGCCGGGCACGTTTTCCCATTCTTCCAGGCGGCCGTCGATGGCCGGCGGCGGATCGGGCTTATAGGGAATACCGCGAACCTGCGTCTCCTCGGCCAGCGCCGCAGCGGCCGCCAGCCCGCCCCAGAGTATCGCCGCAAACCACGGAAAACGCCTCATCGTTGCGCCTCCTCGACGAGAAATGGATTATCGATCCAGCGCCAATTCGGATAAGATTCCACACTCCTTTGCCGCGTGCCATCCATTATAGGGATGCCCGGGAAAACAGTACAATTTGCCGTTTTCCCATCCCATCCGCCTCCGCGTCACTGAATCCCGGGCATGCCGATCCGCTTTCCTTCCAACTGTGCAGCCTGGTCGGCCGGCGCGTAGGCTCCATAGAACACCGCGTTCAAGTCGATCCACGCCGCCAGCCGACGCACGTCGCCGTCCGAGAGATTCACCCCATAGTGGCCTTGACCCTGGCAGAGAAGCTTCATCAGCCGGCTTCCCCTCGCGCCGTGGTCGCCGCCAGGGGGCGTGAGCTGGATCTGATTGCGCATCCAGAACCGTGGCACCCACAGGCTGGCCGCGTCGCCGCCGCGGATTGGCCGCCCATCGGCGGACTTGGCGCCGCAGAGCGTCCAGTACGACCGGGTGAATCCCCGCTCCGCAACACCTGTCAGATCGACCTTGCCTGCGGTCTTCTCCCGGCCATGGCAGGCGATGCAATGCCGATCGAAAACCGGTTGCACGACCTCGACAAAGGAGAAGGGACGGCCGCCCAATTCTCCCGGTTCGATCTCCGACGGCCCACGACGCAGCGCCAGGGGCAGCGGCGCGGCGGCCGGCGGCGCCGACATGCGCTGTTCGTGGCAGCCCACGCAGGAGGTCGTTTCGCCGGGCTGGACATAGGTCGTCGATCGCATGGTCTGGTACGCGTAGCCCTGGCCGTCCAACGCCTGGAACAAGATCGGCTTCAAGGCCGGCACGTGGAACCGCGCCGATCCGTCGGCTTCCACCGGCACGGTGCCCAGAATCGCGCGGGCGTTCTCCTCGCCGGCCAGACCGATGGCCGGATTGTTGGCGATCGGAGTGGTCTTGGGAAAGATCTGCACGATGCGGAGCTGCTTGATCGTTCCCCTCGCAACGGCCCCCAAACCCTGGTAGACGTCGCTCACCAGCATTTCGCTGCGACCGCGGGCACCCGATGGCAATGCGGGGAGCACGGGCGGCCGCGGCCGAGGCACCAGCGGCGCGGGACTGGTGGTGCTCGTCGACGGATCGCGGTAGATCAACTCGCGATTGCCGGCCGCATCCAGCAGGTAGATTCCCAGCGCGTTATCGGGGTTTGGATTGGACTGCTGTTCTCCCTCGAACCGTAGCCGCTCGGGACTATAAGCCACGAGGAAGTACTGCTCCGACAGTGGCCACGGCGATTCGTAATACTCGGGGATCGTGCGCGACTCGGCCTCGGGGAACGGTCCGGGCGTGATCCGCGTCACGGCGGCGAGGCTGTTCGAATCGACCTTCGGATCCAGCAGGCACACCGGGCCGCCGGTGATCGCATGGTGCGCCGAGGCGATGAACACCAGCCGGTCGCTTCCCGGGATCGGCCGGGCCTGGAACGCGCAGTGCGGCCGGGAGGACGCATTGCCCCATACGGCGACGGGGTTGGTTCCGTCGGGACGCATCGCCCAAAGGTTCTGATGCGTGACGGCGTCGCGATCGATGTAATCCCAGCGGGCGAAGAGCAAATGCCCGCTGTTGGACACGGCCGGGAACCACTCACTCACGTCGTTGACCGAGAGGATCCGCAGGTTCCGCCCGTCGCCGTCCATGCGGTGCAGCGTAAAACTGTGCCAGCGCCGGCTGAACTGGCCACCGAAACAGCGGGAATAGCTGCGGCGGCGCGACGAGGAGAACACGATCCCGCCGTCGGGCAGGTACTCGGGCATAAGGTCGTCGTAGGGCCCGGCCGTCAGTTGCCGCAGTCCCGACCCGTCAATGCCCATCTCGTACACATGGTAATACGCCTCGTCGCCGCCTTCCTCGTTCACCGGATAGCGGGCCGCTTCGAGCGGCGCCGGCTTACAAGCGACGAACGAGAACAGCAGCCGCCGGGCGTCGTACGACAATCGCGGCCCCAGGTAACTGCCCGGCGCAAGCCGCCCACCGGCCACGTCGCGAATGGCGAGCGAATAACCCGGCTCGCGCAGCACGAACAGGCCACCGCCCGGCCGTTGCCGCCAACCGAAATACTGTCCCACCTCATGGCTGTAACTCGGTGGCAAACGCTTGCACACTAACAATTCACGGAAGTTGACCAGCGGGTTGCCCAGGACGATCTGCCGCTTGAGCAGCCGAGTGCGAAGATACAGTCGGCGGTAGCCGGCCAATGACGACTCGTGGCGGCACGCGCCGGTCAATTCGTCGAGCAAGGCCGTCTCGTCGTTGCGGGACGACTCACGTTCTGTCGATCGCCGCCGGGTCAGCAGAGCCCGCGCGCGCTCGATGTGATCGATCGTCGCGGAGCGGTAGGAGACGGCCGTCTCTTGGATCTTGTCGTCGCGGCGCCACTCCGCTTGCGCCATTAACAGCAGGTCGATCTGGGGAGGCCGGGAGAGCCGACGCGTGGACTCCGCGTAGGCCGCGCAGAGTCGCCCGGCGATGTTGGCCGGCGGCCCGCTGGAATGGTGGACGAGCTGCCGCGCCAGCGACAGGCCGGCGGTCCATGGTCCTTCGAACGCGGCCAAGTAAACATCTGGCATCGACGACGACGCTTTCCAGGCGACGGAAAGCGGAGTTTGACCGGCTGCCGAGAGCACCAGCCCCATCATCCCCCGTTCATCGAGCGAGACTGAAAGCGCGCAGCGCTGTTGGGTATCGACCGCCAACAGCAGGCCGGAGCGGCTGCGGCCTTCGGCGATCCACCACAGGGGCAAAAGGTCGGGCTCATCGAGCTTGATGGGCCGTGACGGAGCAAGCGATAGTTCGACGAGCGTCAGATCGCGCCGCAAACCGTGGATGGTGATTCCTTCGGCCGGTCCCGCGGCGCCGGCCCGCATTTCGTAGAACCAGGGGCCGGCTCCCTGCCGCGGGCCAAAGCCTTGAGAGGCCTGAAACACGGGACCATCGGCATAGCGGATCAGGGGATCCCAACCGGTCGTGCCGCAGTTGATCGTGGACCGCTTGTCAACCACGAAACGGATACAGTCGCCGCGGCGCACGTCGGCGGTGAGCGAATGCTCCCGGCCGACGCCGTCGCTTCCCACGATCTGGGCCGACCAAAGTTCCTTTTTGTTGAGCAGGATGGCGGCGCGGATGCCGTCGCCGGACCGATGCAGCTTGTACACCCTGCCGGCGATCGTAACCCGGCCGTCGCGCGGCGCTTGGAAGCAACGGATGCTGGGCGTGCCCTGGCCCGGATGCTGCCAGTCCTTGCCCACGCGAGTCCAATCCGGGCCCATCCAGAACGCGGAGCCGTACCACTGCTGGGCGCTGAATTTCAACAGTGCGTAGCCCGGCCGTTCCGAGGCGTCCTCGACCGGGATCGCCAGTCGCAGCAGCGCGGGCGCAGCGAGTTTGGACGCCTCGGTTGCGTGGTTGATGAGCGTGGCCGAGAGCCGCAACGCGTGGAGCGACTCGACCCAGCTTGCCTGCCGCAAGCATCGTATGGCCGGCGCCAGTTCCTCGCCGGCCGGCAAGGGCATTGCGCGCCGCAGGAGCGAATCGTCATGATCCTGGGGAAGAAGTTGGTCCAGGCGCACCACGTCGTTGGCGGTCTGTTTGGGATTCCCGAGTTGCTCGGCGGGAGCCTCCGCGCGAGCCGGGGCGCCGTGGAGGCTGAGAAGAACAAGTACGGGCAGAAAGGATCGATGAGCCTTCATGGTGTTGCGTCATTTCCCTTTTTGTGTCCAGTGGACTAAGAAAGCGGCCTCGCCCGGCGTGGAACGAAATGCGGCGGTTGCTTCAGTATCGCGCAACCGCTATAACTTATCAATAAACACTCCCCAAACAAGGTTGGATTTATCGTGCTATCGATCGTGCTGTCCATGATGCTGGCGCAGTCAGGTCCCGCGGCCAAACCGCTCGCCGCCGATTTGATCGGCTACGGCCACCTCGAACTGGCTGTGAACCATGATCTTATTTTCACTTGCGAGGACTCTCGGCATGCCGACCAACTTCTGAGCAAGCTGCGGGCCGACTTCACCTGGGACAGGCTGCTCGGTCCACGGCCGATCCATCTGCCGGAGGGCACGCCCGGCATTATCCTCGACGACGGCCGTTTACTGGTCTTCGCCTGCCAGGGAAACCGCGTGGGCGTATTCCAGGGAACAACGCCGGCCGAGATCGCCACGGCTCTTTCGCGACAAGGGTTCGAAGAGCGAAACGTCCGCTTCGTGCCCGAGAAGCCGCATCCTCTGGCGTTGGACTTCTTCGACCTGCGGGCGGTGAGTCTTTACTTTCATCCACTGAACATCCTGGACCTGGCGAAGGGCTTGAAGCGGTACGAGCGGTCGGCGCTGGCGCGGCCGGCCGACTTCTGGGCGCCGTACCATTTCGGTTACAGCCAGTTCGGGCCCTATTTCGGCTTCGACGAGCTCGCCGACGCGGCGCCGCACTTTTTCCCCTTGGATTATTCGCTGGCCACGGCAAAGGCCCACGAGATGGTGATCATGGACCACACCGGCACCTACCTGGCGCCTTGGTGGATGCGAAACCGCTTTCCCCGCGACATCGTCCAATGGGACCCCTATGCCATCAGCGGCTGGAACGACTTGAGCGCCATGCTAGCCACGCATCTCAGCCAGCACGCCTCGGACGCGGCCTATGCCTACGCCCAACGATTCACCACGGCGGCCGTCGAACACCTCAAGTCGTCGGCCGGCGACCAGTTGGGCTGCTTCCGGGTCACCGGCGGCGGCCATCCTGGCGACGAAATGGGCTTGCACCACCTGAGCACGGAGTTCATGGACTACGACGAGGCCGGACAGCAGGCGTTTCGCCGTTGGCTCGGCCAGACCCGCAAGCTCAATCTGGCCGCCCTGGGCGAACGTTGGCACGGCGATCGCGACCGGTACAAGTCGTGGGACGAGGTGCAGATTCCCTCGCATTTCGAATTCTTCGGCGCCTTTGGCCAGGGCACGTTCAATCTGTTGCAAGACTGGCTGTGGCGGCCCGACGGCCCGCAAGCGGAGGCGGAAGGCTGGCAGAAGCCCGAGTATCGGCCCCGCGAAGAGTGGACGCCGACCGACCTGGCCCCTTCCATGAAACAACTGTTTCTCTTCGGCTCCAGCCGCGACCGCCAGTTGCGGCAGGGCAAGAGCACCGTGGCCTGGCTTCGCAAGGAGTTCGACGCCAGCGATTGGCTCACGCGGCATCACGGCCAGGAGGTGTACGTGGTGGCCCAGGTGGGCGACCCCGCAACGCAGCCCGTCGAGGTGTTCTTGAACGGCGACTATCTGGGCCCCATCCGCCCCAAGACGGTCCGTTGCGGCCCGATTGCCTTCAAGGCCTCCGGACTGGTCCGTCCCGGACGAAACGTGTTGTGTCTGAAGGTCCAAGAGGGCTTGATCCGCGGACCGGTGTTTCTCACCACGGTGCAACCCAAGCGGTATCCCTATCTGAGCACGACCGAAAACGCCCGCTGGGTCGACCTCCGCGATTGGACCGCGGAGAAGCTGATTTCGGGGTGGAAGCGTGAAGCCGCGCTCGGGCGGCAGTGTGTGCCCGACGTGCCGCTGATGTTTTGCCCGGGGAGCTGTCTGGAGTTCTCCGATCAGTTCCTCGATCTCAAGCGCGGGCTGGGAATCGCCTCGCTGCATTTCACCGGAGGCGGCTCCAATTATATGCCCTGGTGGGCTGGACTGGGCTGCACCCTGGGAATCTACGCGACTTCCGAGGAGGGCGGAACCATCCCCGAGCCGGCCGGGCTGAGCCGCGAGTTGGCCTGGATGTTGCTCAATGGCCAGGGCCACCATAACTTCTACTATGGCGCCGTGGACTACATGAAGCTGGAACAGCAGACGGGCTGGTTTGCCAAGCATGCCCGGCTGCTGGAACTGCTGGGCAAGGCCGCCTGGCAGAAGCCGGCGATCGCCGTGCTCCGCGCCGCGCGCAGCAATCTGTACTTTCCTTACGATGAATCGGCGCACCAGGCGGACATCGGGTTCGGAAACCTCCAGGCGGCGCACTATCCGAACGTCTACGTGACTGAGGCGGAAATCGAGGCCGGGCTGGCCGCCGAGTATCCGGTGGTTTTCGATACCGGCACCTCGGTGTTTGACGACCGGTTGTCGGCCGCCATCGAGCGATACGTCCGCTCCGGCGGGACCTTCGTGGCGGTCAGCGACACTGGGCGGCACGCGCTCTTGCAGGCCGACGCCTGGCCCATCGCGCGGCTGACCGGGTTCACGGCGCGGGGCTCCCGCGAGGGCTTGCGGGTGAGCGTGTCCAGTCACAGCCTTTGGCTCCCAAAGTTGGCGGGCCGCACCTTCGACAACAGCGACGGCATCGCCCTGCAATCAACGGGCGCCGCGGATACGACGATCTTGGCCCGCTGGGAAGACGGCGCGGTGGCCGCGGCTATCCGCAACCTCGGCCGGGGCCGGATCGTGGTTCTCGGCGCGAATTTCTGGCGGGGCAAGTCGGATCGGGCCGGCGGTGGACCGCCGCTGAGTAGCAGCATACAAACCACGTTTTTTAACGATCTCTTCGACCGCTTGGGGATTCCCAAGCCGGCCGACGTCGACAGCGAAGACGTCTGGGTTCGCCGCTTCCTCACGAAAAACGGCCTTCAGCAATGGGTGATGGCCTACAACTCCGGCCGTGCTGCGCTCTCGGGCCTCACGCTCTCGTTCCCGCTGGAGCGCCGCCCGCGGCGCGTGGTGGACGTAGTTTCGGGAAAACCGGCGCCGTTTGTCTGGACTTGTGATACAGGCGGCTCGCCTGCACCAAAAGGGTGCGTGCGCCTGTCTAAGCTGGATATCGATGCCAACACAATGCGAGTTTTCGCCGTCGATTCTGCCGACGTCATTGCCGCGGTCCAGCATTGGTTCGACGAGAAGCGGCGCTACGAGTCACGGGCCGTCGCGCCGATCGTTGCAAAGCCGTTGCCCAGCCCGCCGCCGACTGCGATCGTGATGGACACGTTTCGTTTCCGCCAGGTCAAATCCACCGTGGACCAGGTTCCTCCAGCGTCGAGTTGGCTGACCGAATCCACCGCCGCGCCGGCCTGGCGGGACGTCAGCTATGGGTTCTGGGATGAGATGGGGTTGGCGGCCCACGGCGTCGGACTGTATCGGCGGTCGTTTCACGTGCCCGCGGCGTGGCAAGGCCACCGAGTCCTGCTGGCCTTCGTATCCTACGATTATCCGGTGTTTCTGGAACGTGCCCAGGTGTACGTCAACGCTCAGCCGGCAGGCGAGTATCGCGGCCACGGCTGGTCGAACTTCGATGTGCTCGACGTGACCGCGCACCTGCACCAGGGCGACAACGCCTTGGCCGTGGCGGTCGAGGCCCGTGAGGTCCGCGGCGGGTATATCGGCCAACTCGTCGCCTATCCGTTGGAGAATCTGGAGGAACCCATCGAGCTGCGGCTGGGATGGAAGCTGTTTTCCGACAACCAGAAGAGCACGCCCGCCACGCTTCCCTTGAAGGCCGCCGGGCGGCACCTGGAAACCGACGTGCTGTTGCCCGCGACGTGGAAGGGGAAGCAGGTTTTTCTGGAATTCGAAGTGGATGATCGCTGGGTGGGATGCGTGGTTGTCAACGACCGTGTGATTGGCTACAACCAGTCGTTCCATCCCTATCCGAACATCATGCAAATCAATCTGTACCCCTGGGCAAAAGCGGGCCAGAGCAATCGCATCGAACTCTGGCCTCGAACGCCGGAAGAGGTCGCCAAGACGAAGATGATCGTCAAGAGCGTGCGGATCGGAGCAGTGGAAGGATTTTAAAATTTGGATTTTAGATTTTGGATTAACATTGGTCGTGGATCTATATCCGCGTTATTGGGGATGAGAAGTGATGCAGTGCTACCACCCGACCTTGGGCGATTTCAAACGGCTTCCCGGCCTCTTGTGCCTGGCATGTGCGCTGGCTTTCGCGGCGTCGGCGTCGCCCGCGGAAATCCTGATCGAAAACGGCGGGTTCGAGGTTTGGCGGACGCTAGATCCCCAGGTGGCCCGGCAAGAGACGGTGAGCAGCATTCAATTATTACCCCCAAACATGGCCCCTGAGGGTTGGTCTCCGCTTCGCGAACCGCACAGGCAGCAAGGGCCGACGGCGACCATTGCAATGGACGAAAAAACGAAGCATGGCGGGGCCCGTTCATTGCGGATTGAAAACCGAGATCCCCGCGACATTACGTTGATCCAATATTCCACCGAGCGATTTACGGCCCGACCCGACGATCCGCACAACATTCGTCCGGGCCGGCGGTATGCGGTCCGCTGGTGGCTCAAAGGGGAGAACGTCGAATCGGCCGGCGCCGGTCCGATCTTGATGATGGGCGTGATCTCGGTCAAAGACGGCAAGACGTACCGTACCCACGCGTCGGAGCCGCCCCCGCGTCCCCTGGGCACGTTCGACTGGCAGCCGCGGCAGTTGGTGTTCATCACCGACCCCTACGCCCGCTCGGCCGGATTCACTTTCCAGCTTCGCTGGGCGACGGGGACCATCTGGTATGATGACATCGAACTGGTGGACCTCGGTCCGGTGGTACACGTGGAGACCTATTGAGGCGTAGGGTGGGTCGAGTGCAGCGAGCCCCACCAGCATTCCGGATTGCGCATGGCGGGGCTCGCTGCACTCGACCCAGCGACTGCGACTAGGAGACCTGCATATGCGCGCTTTGCCCATGGCGGTGTTGGTTCCACTGGCTCTATGCCAGGGATTCGCAGCGCCGGCTACGGCCGTACCGGCAGTGAGCGACGTGGTGGTGGTCGGCGCCACGCCCAGCGGTGTCACCGCAGCCGTGGCCGCGGCGCGGTCCGGGCTTCGCGTGATTCTGGTCGAAGAATCAAACCACGTCGGCGGCATCGTCTCCGGCGGGCTGACGAACAACGACATCGGCAAAGAGGGGACCGTGGGTGGGCTGTTCGTCGAGTTTCGCCGGCGGATCTGCGATTACTACTCCGCTAAGTACGGCCCCGGTTCGCAGCAGGTGAGAGACTCGGCCCACGGCAATTGCTATGAAGCCCACGTGGCCGAAGCGATCTATCGCGCGATGCTCGCCGGCGAGCCCCGTGTGCGACTCTTGTTGTGGCGCCGGCTGGCCCGGGCAGAGCGCGCGGGGAATCGGCTCGCGCGAATCATCGTCGAGGATGTGCGTGCCACCGCTGGGTTGCCCAGTAGTATCGCTACTCGACAAGTGGACGAGCCGTCCGTGGCGCCCGGCCCCTCGGAGGCGTTGGACGCCCGGGCGTTCATCGACGCGACTTACGAGGGCGATCTGGCGGCGCTCGCGGGCGTCGAGTATCGCGTGGGGCGGGAGGGCCGCCAGAGCTATGGCGAGCCCCTGGCCGGCCGGATCTACATGCGATTCGGTACCGACCAACCCCTGCCGGGTTCTACCGGTGAGGGCGACGCCGGCATCCAGGCCTTTTGCTTCCGCATTCACGTCACCAGGCGGCCGGAGAACCGCGTGCCTTTTGAGAAGCCCGCCGGATACTGCCGCGACGATTATCGGTTCCTGTCGGCCGACATCCGCGCGGGTAAGGTGGCCAAGCTCCGCGACGCGATACAACTGTACGTGATGCCCAACGGCAAGTTCGAGCTCAATAGCGATCACGCCCACGGCGACACCGGCGTGCCCAGCCAGTCGTTCGACCTGGCCGAAGAAAACTGGGGCTGGCCGGAGGCCGATTGGCGCCGCCGGCAAGCGATTTTCGATCGCTACTGGACTTATCATGAGGGACTGCTGTGGTTCCTCAAGACCGATGCCGAAGTGCCCGAAGCGATCCGCCGCGAGACCGCGGAGTACGGCTTCTGCAAGGACGAGTTCACCGACCATCGTAACCGGCCACATGCCTTGTACGTTCGCGAGGGGCGGCGGATCGTGGGCTGTTACACCTTCACCCAACGCGACGGTGATCCCGAAGAAGCTACCGGGCGGCCCCGCAGCCAGTCGGATGCGGTGGCTGTGGTCACGTATGCCTGGGACTCCCACGCCGTTCATAAATTCGATCCGGCGCAACCGGGAGTACGCGAGGGCTACTTCTACGTCGCGCACCCGCCGCTGGAACTTCCCTATCGCACTCTCGTGCCGAAGAAAATCGACGGCCTCCTGGTGCCCGTGGCCTGCTCGGCCAGCCACGTGGGCTATCAGACGATCCGCATGGAACCGGTGTTCATGGCCTTGGGCGAGGCGTCGGGCATCGCCGCGGGACTGGCCGTCCGCCACCACGTCGAGTTGCGGCAAGTGCCGATCGCCGAGCTGCAGCAGGAGATTGTTCGTCGTGGCGGGGTAATCCATGCGGAAGGCGGTAGATAACAGGAGATTTCATGCACGATCCGCAAACTGGCCTTGGCCTCCATATTCCGCCGGTCGACCTGGCAATCATCGTGGTGTACCTGGTGGGAATCACCACGGCCGGCCTCTGGTCGGTGCGAAAAGTAAAGATGACCGGTAGTGCCTACTTTCTCGCCGGCCGATCGCTGCGCTGGCCGGTGGTCGGCGCGGCGCTGTTTGCCGCCAACATTTCCTCCATCCATCTCGTGGGTCTCGCGGCTTCGGGCTACAAGGAAGGTTTCGTGTGGGGTAATTTCGAATGGATGGCGGTCTTCACGCTGATCCTGCTGAGCCTGGTGTTCGCCCCCTTCTACTTCCGCACCCGCATCGCCACGCTCCCGGAATACCTCGAACGCCGCTATAACGCCGCCGCCCGCACGATCCTGGCCGTGATGGCGATCCTGGCCGCGCTGCTGATCCACATCGGCATGAGCATGTACGCCGGGGCCATGGTCTTCAAGGAGTTCTTCGGGCTGGACGTGACAACCTCGATCGTAATTATCGCGCTGATCACGGCCGTTTACACGGTGCTGGGGGGACTGCGGGCGGTGATGATCACCGAAACCATCCAGAGCGTGCTGCTGATCGGCAGCGCGATTACCGTGACCACCTTCGCCATTCTGGCCCTGCCCGGCGCCGGCATCCACTCGCTGACCGAGTTCAAAGCGGCCCTCAAGCCGGACCAATTGAGCATGCTGTTGCCGGCCGGCCGCGGCGACGGCCTGGGTTGGCTGCCGTTTGTGCTCGGTTTTCCGGTGTTGGGCATCTGGTATTGGTGTACCGATCAGACCATCGTGCAACGGGTCCTCGGTGCCGGTTCGGAAAACGATGCGCAGAAAGGCGCTTTGTTCGCCGGGCTGTTGAAAGTCCTGCCGGTGTTCATCCTCGTCTTCCCCGGCGTGTGCGGCTACGTGCTGTTCAAAGACAAAATCGGCGCCGACGCCAACCAGACGCTGCCAGTGCTGATCAACACGCTGGTTCCGACGGGCATCAAGGGGCTGATTGCGGCCGGGCTGCTGGCTTCGCTGATGAGCGCCATCGCGGCGGCCAGCAACAGTTGCGCGACGCTGGTGGCGGTGGACATCGTCCGCTGGGTGAAACCGGCCACTTCGGACCATGCCCAGGTGGTCATCGGACGAATCGCGGCAGTGGCCGTGATGCTGCTGGCGATGGCCTGGTCGACGCAGGGAGGCCGCTATTCCAGCATCTTCGAGGCGATCAACGCCATTGCCGCCTTCATCGCCCCGCCGATCACCACCTGTTTCCTCTGGGGTGTGTTTTGGAAGCGGGGAACCACGCCAGCGGCCATCGCCACGCTGGTGGCCGGCGCGCTGATGGGCATCGCCGGGTTCCTGGTGGACTTTCCCGTGGTGGGCAAAATCAAATTGCTCACCACCGCCTGCGGCATTCCCATGTTGATGCAAGCCTGGTGGGGCTTCGTGATCTGCAGCACGATCTACTTCGTAACCAGTTGCTGCACCGCCGCGCCGCCGCCCGAAAAGATCCAAGGACTGACCTGGAATTCCCCGCTGGAAGTGATTTTCCACGGCAAGCTCCGCGGCTGGAGCGACCCGCGGGTGTTGGGCGGCCTGCTGCTGGCGTTGATGGTGGTGCTGTATGTCGTGTTTCGGTAGATGACGCTCTGATTAGCGGAAGCCACGGAAACCTGGACGTAACTCGCAAATGCGATGGCAAAGCGCCTGGATAACGCGCATGTGGGCTCCGATGAAGCGAATGCTGGAGCCATCGACGAAGCGAAAGACCACGGGAAACAAAGAATGCCTGCCCACTTCGACCAACTCAAGCTCACAGAGCGGGCGCTGGCTAATGATCCAGCGACCGCAAAAAAGGTGGGTAATGTGCCGGTTGTCCAGGCGAATGGAGAAGAAGCAGGTTGGTAGGACGGCCAGGGGGAGAATGCCGCCGATACAAAGTGGTGCCACGACGAGATACGGCCAGTTGTCGCCGAGCCGTCCGTGGGCGTACACGACGGAAACGAAAAGCGTGCCGGTGGCGACTGCGAAAATGGCTCCGACGATAGAAACGTGGCGCAGTTCAACGAGCGTGTTTCCAAACTCGTTTTTCATAAATCGGCGCGATTTTTATGGAGCTGAGCAGCAAGGGGCGCCTGGAGCCGTTTGAAACGAACAACATCCAAAATCAATTGTAACCGTTTGCGGGTTACGTTTCACCTCTCACCCGTCAACCACGCTCGGCACAAACGGCCCAGCCCGGCGGTCCCCGCGGAACCCCGGGCTGTCGTATCGCGTTCTCGTCGCTCGTCGCTCGTCGGCCGTGGAGGCGAGAGTGGGAAAAAAGGAGACGCTCTCTACAACCGTCGCTGTCGAATCTCCCCCTCTCCCTTTCTCCCCCTCCGTATTTCCGGCCTACCGCACGGCTTCGTTGAGCATTTTGGTGTTGGGCACCGTGTGCCGGCTGATGAACCCGGCTTCGTCGGTTTCAACGATGGTAGCTACCGGACCGATCTCGCGGACGGTTCCTTCCAGACCGGCGACTTCCACGTGGTCGCCGCTTTGCAGCCGCTGCCGCAGGTAGTAGCCGGAGAGGATTCCCCCCATCACGTCGCGGCCGCCCAGCCCGAAGGCCAGTCCGAAACCGAGCGCCAAACCGCCGCAAGCGATGAGGATCACGTTGTCCAAGAGCAGGAACTTGATTCCCAACTGGTTGAAGGCGGCGATAAAGGTCAACAGGGCCAGGGCATAATAGCAGCCGTTGGCCAGGTGTTCCGCATAGCTCAGCCCCACGCGGTCGGCACTGGTGGCAACCACGCCGCGGAGGAAGCTGGCGACCAGCAGCCCGACTACGATCACCACCGTGGCCACCAGCAGGTTGGGGATGTAGTCCACCACGTTGCCCATGGCGTCGGAGAGTTTTTGCAGGCCGAGGATGTTAAAGGCGGTGGTCACGAACACGCACATCAGTAGCCAGAACATGATCGTGCCCACGATCGCGGGAACGCTGCGGCGGATGCCCATGTTGCGCATCGATTCAGCCAGTCCGCTGCGCTCGGCGGCAACCTGCAAACCGATGGTTTCGCTTAGCGAGGCGATGAGCTTGGCGACGAGGCGGGCGATCACGTAGCCCACGACGAGGACCGCGATCGTGACCACGACCTTGGGGGCCAGCATGGCGATCTGTTCGTAGGCCTGCCGGAAGCTACTTTCCAGGGCATTCTTTGAGTTGTTCAAGGTGGTGGTGACTTGATTGACGGTGTTGAGATCAGCCATGGTCTTCTTCTCCTGCTCTGTTTCCGAAAAAATGTGTTTTGTCGTACCGGTTTCTTCCGGGTTCCGAGAGATCTGTTTCCGGCAGGCGGCCGCGCGTCACAGAGAATCGCGATTTTCTTTTTTCCGTTCGTCCGCGAAGTGTCCGCTGATGCTGAAAACGCAGAGTTCTACGATCGCCCGGCCGAAATGCAGCAAGGCCCACGGCATGCCCCGGACCAGCAGGTCCAGGAATTGCTGGACCATCAGGCGGTGGTTGAGCCGGTCGTGAAGTTGGCGGTCGAATTCCGCGGGGGGGGCCGCCACTTCCAATTCCGCTAGGCGTTGCAAGAAATCGTCAGCCATGGTGTTCCCCGGCTTGCGATGGTTGATCTTGGAATCGATGTTGAAGCTTCTCGCGAGCGCGGCTGATCCGCATCTTGCAGGCACTGACGGAAAGCTGGAAGATTTCGGCCAGCTCTTCGTAGTCGTGGCCTTCCGCATACTTGAGGATCAGCAGCGCGCGATCTTCTTCGTCGAGGATTTCCAGCATTTTCATGAGGTCCAGGGAAAGTCCTTGCTCCGCGGCCGCGCGACCCGGCTGTCGCGACTCCCACCCTTCGTCGGCGAGCACGCTTTCGTGGCGCTGGCGGCGGCCGCGGCCGCGGCGGATGGTAAGGCAGGTCCGCACCGCGACGCCGTGGACCCAAGTGCTGTACTTCGAGCGCCCGGCGAACTTGTCGCGGCCGAAGAATAACCGCACGAACACTTCCTGGGCCGCATCGTTGCTGTCCTGTTCGTTGCCCAGCAGGCGAAAACAGATCCGCCACACTCGTTGCCGAAAACGGTCCACCAGCGCGACGAAGGCCGGCCCATCGGAACTTTCGCGGGCGGCCGCGGCGGCCAATTGTTCGTCGGTCAACTCGGTAGGATCCACGGGAGTCTCACGGCCATGAGTTGCCGGCCGGGGTGACGCGGTCACAACGATTGCAGCGGATTTTGCGAGGACCCCCGTTATGAGGGAAAGGTGACAGGCACCTCTTGCCGGGGCGGCACGGCAATCTATACCAGAATTGGGGGAAAAGCGGTACAGCAGTGTCGCGGGGGACATCGCCGCGCGCGGCACGCCCTACTGGATGAGGATCGTTTCCCCGGCATAGACCTGGTCGCCCGGCTTCACTTTGACCTCCAGGTCCAGCATGTCGGGCACAATCAGATCGACCTGCGAGCCGACGCGGATCATGCCGAAGATCGCCCCCTTCTCGACGTGCTGGCCGATCTCCGGATAGACGTCGATCCCATGAACGCTGCCGCCGCCGATCTGCACGACGTAGCAAGAGACCTCGTGGCCGCGGAAGAGGCCGGAAAAGCGGCTCACGGCGCGATTGTTTTGGGTGATGTGCGGGCTGTTCTCATAGAGCGGCAGTCGATTGAAAATCGAGCGCCAATGCATCGATGACATGTAGCAGTTGTCGCCGATGGCCGGATACTGCTTCTTGTACTCCAGCGTACCGGCCAAGGGCGCACGGTTGTAATGCACGCCGAACGGACTCATGAAGATCCCGATGAGGATCTTGGGCAAGTGCAACTCGTCGCGGACGATATCGTTGATCGAGGCCGCTTTACCCTGTTTGCAGGCGATGACCGGTTCGCTGGGTGGGACGCGTTTTACGTAGACCACCGTGCCATCGGCCGGACTTACGTAGTTTTCGCCGGGCGCGACCACCCGCGGCGGGTTGCGCCAAAACCAGTAATATCGCCAAAATAGATAGGCGCTCGCCAGGAGCAGTGCCGCGACGGCCAGCGACGCGGCGCCGGCGATCAGCACAACTCGCGCCATACCTTGGGCTCCAGAACCCGCACCAGCGCCACGCCCGACGCAAAGGGGAAGTCGACGAATTCGAAGGCCGCTTTGCGGGGACCGATTTTGCGCTTCAGCCAGCGCTTTACGCCGGCATGGCGGAGCGTTTCGCGGATGTAGATGTTGGTGTCGTGCAGCAGCAAGTAGCTGTTCTTGCGGCTGTGGCGGAGCGCTGCGACCACGTCGTGCTCGACGTGGCGGTAGGCATGGTTGCCGTCGATGAAGGCCAGGTCGATTTTCGGCAGTTGCAGTTCTTTATAACTGTCGAAGAACTCGGCGCTGGTCATCTTGTGGTGGGTCACCAGATCGGCGACGCCGAACTGCGCGAAGTGCTCGCGAACGTGCTGGGGGTCGTGCCAGAAGTTGGCCCCGCCCACCGTGTTCGCCAGGCCATCGTGGAGCAGCGAGTAGCTGGGATCGACGAACGTCAACTCGCCCGACCGGTTGTCTTTCAAGCCCAACGCCAGGCAGACCACGCTGAAACCATAACCGGACCCGATGACCAGCACGTGCTTGGGCCGGAGCGCCCGTACCAGGCCGTAGTAAACGAAGCCGAAGCCGAGGTTCAATTGCTTCGCGTCTTCGCTGTGCCCCATGGGCTTGGCCTGATCGAGAATGGTCTCCAACAGTTCGGGGTTGAGGCTGAAAGTTTCGGCCGTGGGGCCGGCCCCGTAGTTGCGTTGGGTAATCGACATCGTTTGCAGCGCCCAGGCGACGAGAAAGGAAATAACGCGGACGTAACCGTTCGATCACTGAAAACAATGTATCGGCGCACCCAAAAACTGTCGAGACGCATTGGTGCGCAAGAGGTTAGGCTTGCGTTAGATCCTCGCGAGTTTCATCCTGGGCCCACACGTGTCACACGTACGGGAAAAGGCGACTGTCGCCTTTTCCCGACCCGACTCAGGGAAAACTCTTGTGCCGGGCCGCAAGGCGCCGGCACAAGAGATTCCCATCATGGTCAGAGGCAAGACTGTGCGTGATCGGCTCTTACCAGCAGTATTCCAGATCGGCGACCGCGCCGTGATAAATCTGCGTGCCGGTGTTGACCGTCGTGGCCGTCCCAGGCGTGAGGGGGTTCAGCGCGCCCATCTGCTGCGAGGCCAGGGCCACGCCGTCGAGGAGAAAGCCTTGGTAGCCGACGCGGGCGTCCAGGTGCGGCGTGAGCTGCACCACACCGGTGAGCCCCCACTCAGACATGAATGCGGTATGCGTGCCGGTTGCCGTGGCTACGGCAGTGCCGGCGCCGACGACGGAGTTGGTGCCGTAATTGGAAGTCGCATCGCCGAACACGCCGACCTTGGCATCGCCTTCCAAGTGGAAGCGGCAGCAGGGCCGCCAGAGGACCGCTTCGCCACCCAGTTGGAAACCGTCCAAGCGATTAAAGGCTTGCGTGGAGAAGAGATCCGTGGGCGTACCCACCAGAGACGTCGTTCCGAAGATCTGCTCGCTGAGCTCGATATGGCGATAGCCGGCCAGGAGCGTCAAGACGCACGGAATGACTTCCTTGCGGACGTTGAATTCGAGACTCCACAACTGCGAAGCCTCCGATGCTGAGACGGAATCGGCGGCGGCCCCAATCGGGGTCGCGAATTGAATCGTCGCTCCCGTTGTCGCGTTCGGGCCCACGCTCGAGGCAAACTGGCCGACGGCAAAATAGCGGGCTTCGAGGTCGAAAGCCGAGCCATGGTGAATCAGGTCGATATCCGGACCTGCCTGCAGGGACGACGTGAATTGCGACGCATTCAGCACCGTGGCACCACCCACCGTGTTGGTGACCAAAGCCCGGGACGGGTCGGTCGGACGTTGCAAGAACACCGCTCCGGCGCGGACGCACCAGGTCGAGCAGCAATCGCAGCCGTCGTCGCCGCCGCAGGCATTACTAAGGTGGCAGGAATCGAAAACGCGGCCGCTGGAGCCGGCGTCGCAACTACTGCACGACTCGGCCATGGCTTGCGGCGCCAGCGCCGAAACCCCTCCGCCCTGGCAGGCACACCCCGGAGCTGCGGGCGCCCCTGCTGCCGCAGCCTCGTTCAAGGCCAGGAGCTGCCCTATCGGCGGCTCGGCCACGGGCGTTAGAGAATAACCGGCGTCAGAAACCGGCGTAATGATTTGGGGAGACAATGGGGAAACATCGCTCGCCGGTGCGCGACCCAAAGCACCGCCGACCAGACAGACCGTGGCTACGATCGTCCAAAAAAATCTTGTTTTCACGGCTCACCTCCATGCTTGAAAGCCTCTTCGCGCCCAAGTCTCTTCCGGTGTTTCCATATCACCGCCTTGCGACGCACGACTGTCCCTAAGCATCGGGCGGGATTTCCGAGCATCTTCACAATTGTGGCACTCGGCGCAATGCGTGGAAACATATGCGCTTCTGGAATAATCCGCGGCTGCCCACCCAGCGGTTTTACCCAGAGAATTCGCGACAATAGCGCCGGGCGTTGCGACCCCGTTCAGGCATCGAAACCCACCACTACCACCGCTATCACCCGCGCCGGCAGCCGGCGCAAGCAACACGGCCGCTGCAAGCCTTCCCGGCGGAAGGTTCATCGCTTTGCCGCAGACCCTCAAAACCGTTACAACCGCCAGACGATACTGGGAACCGGTTCGGCGGAACCCCGTCCAATTTGTGCAGGCTGACGGCCTACAAAGCCCCCGAATGCAATCCGGGTGCATTTCCAAGGATTCGACGCTAATCCCGGGCCCGATACGCTCGAAATTGAGGTCCCCAAGGGCCGACTGGTGTGTATAATCTCCAATTGATGTCCACACTGCCGCAAATCATTCTGAAGCCCAACAAAAGGGGTACCTTTCTGGCCCGGCATCCCTGGGTGCTGGAGAAATCGATCGTTGCGCCGGCCAGTTCTCCCGAGGATGGCGCAGTCGTCGATTTGGTGTCCCCGGAGGGGCGCTGGATCGCCCGCGGGATCTTCAACAGCCGCAGCTACATTCGCGTGCGGCTGTATTCTTGGACGCCCGGCGAGCAACTCGACGAGGCCTTTTGGCGCGTCCGGCTGCAAACGGCCATCGAACTGCGACGGCAGTTGGGCTACGATGATCCGCAGGGCGCCGCCCGGTTGGTCTTCAGCGAAGCCGACGGGTTGAGCGGCCTGATCGTGGATCGCTATTGCGATCACCTGGTGGTGCAGGTGGCCGCGTTGGCGATCGCCGCGCGGGTCGATCTCCTGGTGCGACTGTTGGTCGAACTGACGGGTCCACGGGGAATCGTGGTCCGCAGCGATCGGAAAATCGCCCAAGCCGAAGGAATGGAGCTTCGCGACGGACTGGCCTGGGGAGAACCGTTGGACGCGGTCACGGCCATTCGCGAAAACGGGATTCTTTATCGTATCGACTTGAGCGAAGGCCAGAAGACCGGCTGCTATCTGGACCAGCGCGAGAACCGCCGCGCGGCGGCCGGCTACCTCGGTGGCCGGCGGGTGCTGGACATGTGCTGCTACATCGGCGGGTTCAGCCTGGCGGCGGCCCGCCACGGCCCGGCCCGCGAGGTGTTGGGGGTCGACAGTAGTGACCGCGCCATCCAGCAGGCCCAGGCCAACGCCCGGGAAAACGCTTTGGAAAATATCCGCTTTCAGAGCGGGGAATGTTTCCAGACGCTTCAGGGCATGGTGTCGGCCGGCGAGCGGTTTGGCGGCGTGATCCTCGATCCGCCCCGTTTCGCCGCCAGCGCGCGATCGATCGATCAGGCTTTACGGGCATATCATCGCTTGAATCGGCTGGGTGTCGAATTGCTCGAGCCCGGCGGGATCCTGATCACTTGCAGTTGCTCGGGCCGAGTTACGCGGGAAGAGTTCCGCCGCACGCTGTTCGGGGTGGCCCAGAAAACGCGGCGGAACCTGCAACTCCTCGAACAGCGAGGGGCCGCGCCGGATCATCCGGTGGGGATTTCCTGCCCGGAAACGGAGTATCTCAAGTGCTTCATTTGCCGCGTGGTGTGAAACATGTGCTCGCGCCGCCACTGGCGGCCGAATCGAGTCATATGAGCGTGCACTGGAATGTTTGAGGACACTGCCTATGAACGGTAATACGTTGCGGAATCGGCTCCACCAGGGGCAACGAGTCTATGGCACGCTGGTCGTTTCGCCTTCCAGCTTCTGGCCCAACACGGTGCGGCATTCGGGCGCCGATTTTGTCTTCATCGACACCGAGCACATCGCCTTGGATCGCGAGACCGTGTCGTGGATGTGCCGGGCGTATCATGCCCTGGGGCTGCCGCCGGTGGTTCGCGTGCCTTCTCCCGACCCGTTCGAAGCCTGCAAGGTGCTCGACGGTGGGGCCTGCGGCGTCATCGCTCCCTATGTGGAATCGGCCGACGAGGTGCGGACGCTGGTGGGCGCCGCCAAGCTGCGACCGCTCAAGGGGCGGCGGCTGGCGGAGGCCCTCCACAGCCCGGCCACCATGCAGGCCGAGTTGCACGAGTATCTGCAGCGGCGAAATGCCGACATCGTGTTGATCGTCAACATCGAGAGCGTGCCGGCCCTGGAGAAGTTGGACGAAATCCTTTCCGTACCAGGCCTGGACGGTGTGTTGATCGGGCCGCACGACCTGAGTTGCAGCCTGGGAATTCCCGAGCAGTATCGCCATCCGCGGTTCAACGACGCGGTGTGCACGATCATTCGTAAAACCCGCGCCGCGGGGCTCGGCGTGGGCGTCCATTTTTGGGAAGGCCTGGACCTGGAGGTCCAATGGGCCCGCGCCGGCGCCAATCTGATCATGCACAGTTCCGATGTGGTGCTGTTCGGCCAGACGCTGCGGCGGGAACTAACCGAGATCCGCCAAGCGTTGGCCGATCTACCAGAGCCGGGCGGCAACGAAGACGTGGAGATCGTTTAGTATCTTATGACGCACGACGTGGCCCCGGTTCGTATCTTTCAGCTCACACCGCCCGGACGTGGGGCCATTGCCACGGTCCTGGTCGAGGGGCCGGACGCCCGCCAGCGGGTCGCTCGCCAATTCCGCTCGGCGCGGGGCGATCCGCTTGACAATTGCCCCGCGGAACGATTGCTTTACGGCCGCTTCGGACCACCGCCGGGCGAGGAAGTCGTGGTCCGCTGCCGCTCGGAACAATCGATCGAAATCCATTGCCATGGTGGCGACGCAGCCGTGGCCCGGATCGTGAACTTGCTGAGCCCTGCCGGCCCGCCGCCGCTTCCCTGGCGAGCGTGGGCCGAGTCACATTACAGCGACCCCATCACGGCCGCCGCCCACCTCGCATTGGCCGATGCCCGCACCGAGCGAACCGCCACGATCCTCTTGGATCAATACCAGGGGGCGCTCAGTCAGGCCTGGAAAGAAATCCGGGCAGCCCTCGCATTGGGTAATATTGCACGGGGCCGGGCATTGCTGGAATCGCTGCTGGCCCGCGCCCCCATCGGGCGGCACCTGGTCGAGCCTTGGCGCGTGGTGCTGGCCGGCGCACCGAACGTCGGCAAGAGCAGCCTGGTCAATGCTTTGCTGGGCTATCAACGGACGATTGTTCATCCCCAGCCGGGCACGACCCGCGACGTCGTGACCGCGAGCACCGCGGTGGACGGTTGGCCATTGGCGTTTTGCGACACGGCCGGCTTGCGGCAGAGCGAGCACCCGTTGGAACAGGCCGGGATCGAGAGAGCGCAAGAACAACTCGTGGTGGCCGATCTGGTGCTGTTGGTATTCGACCTCAGCCATTCATGGTCGGACTCGGACGAGAGCCTACGGCGGCGTTTTCCCACGGCACTGATAGTCCATAATAAATCCGATCTTGCCGCGGCCGGGTCACGGCCGGCGGGGATCGCCGTGAGCGCCTCGATCGGTGCTGCCATCCCACAACTGCTGGAGTCGGTGGTTGAGCGGCTCGTTCCCCAGCCCCCGCCCCCGGGCGCTGCGGTTCCGTTTACGAACGCGCTCGTCCGGCAACTGGAAACTGCCCTGGAGGCGTTGGCGGTGGATGATTGGGCCCACGCGCTCGAAGTCCTGGAGGGTCATTAATCTACGTCTCAAGGAGGGGTGGCGTCGAAACCACTTCTGGGACTGCGATCCGGGGGTTCTTAGATCCCTGATGAGTGTCCACCGTTCAGCATTTACATCGTTCCCAAACCGCCAAACGATCGGGTGCAAAGCAGCTTCCGATCAATTCAGGCGGCGAAGGTGACGGTCGAGCGACGGACAAAGGCACAGCCCGGTCGGGTGGATAGGTAACGGGGCAAACGGTCGTCGTCGCAGAGGGCGGCGGCAC